>Ga0210396_10001415_pt1 | contig 26114 bp, 33 predicted proteins | sample IncBWH17OmetaG_FD_155466 | JGI IMG/M metagenome (GOLD analysis project Ga0210396, IMG submission 155466) | Forest soil microbial communities from Barre Woods Harvard Forest LTER site, Petersham, Massachusetts, United States - Inc-BW-H-17-O ... | reverse complement strand
GATCATTACCCTATGAACCGTTTTGGCAAGCCTTTTCAGTTAAGATAGAACTATTACTTATTTTACCTTCGCCGCTTTCCTTGCTTTATAATATGCGGCATCGGCCACATAAAGGGTTTTAGTTACCTCGGCATAAACAGTGCCCCCTTCATCTTCAAAAGTAACGGGAAGATGTATGTCGTATTTTTTATCGGCAGCAACTTTGGTTTTTATCTCATGTAATATTTCATGGGTAATTACGAAGCGGGCATAAATTGTTTTCTTAACGGGTTTAATGAATTTCATGGTAGCCGATTTATCCCACACTATATACTCTTTACCCAGTATTTTAATAAGCTGTAACATATATATCGGGTCGATAGCACCATAAATGCTGCCACCAAAAACAGTACCCACATAGTTGCGGGTGGCCCAGTAAAGGCGCAGTTTTACATGTATCTCGCTGTAATCGGCCGACATAAAGCAAACCCTTGCACCCGTGCGCCTGTATGCCGGAAAAAAGTTGAAGTACAACTTATTCAGTTGCGACCTGAAATTCTCTTTACGATGGGTTTTGAATATTGTGCTGGCCATTTTATTTGTAACCTATTTCCGCCGACAGTTGAATTTTGCTTTTGGCAAAGTTACCCGTGCCAAATGCCACTTCTTTGCCTTCCTCATTATATAACCTCGATTCAGCTACGTATAAATTCGGCGATTGAAACCGTACCGTACCCACCGACCTGAGTTTGCCCTTGGTTACAGGCCTTACAAGGTTTATGTTGAATGATATGGTTAGTACAAAAGCATCTTCAACTATGGAGTTGACTGCAAAAAAAGCGGCATCATCCAATAATTTAAAATAAACCGAACCATGTATGGCGCCCAGCGCATGAAAGTATTTCTCTGTTACAGTAAGGCCTATTTCAGCCGTCTTTTCTGAAATAGTAATAGTGGTAGTGTCAAATATCATGGTGTTGATATTGGCACTTAAATACATTTTCTCAAGCTTTCTAAAATGTTCCTGGTTCATGGGGTTATGGATTGGTTAAACTTTCATTTCTTTCCACTTGCCGCGTTTAAAATAATACCATGCTAATATAGCTACTAATGTTTCTGCTATGGGTGTGGCTAAAAAAGCGCCGGTAGCCTTAAAGTCAAGTACCCTTGCCATAAAATAAGCCAGCGGTATCTGGAACAACCAAAAACAAACAAAGTTTATTATAGTAGGTGTGCGCGTATCTCCTGCGCCATTCAATGCCTGTGTCATAACCATGGCAATGCCGTAAAATATATAACCCGAACCAAATATTCTCAACGATAATGCTCCATATTGTATCACCTCCTCATCGTGACTAAAGAAACTTACAATGGGGTGCGCGCAGCAAAGGAACAATACCATTACAAAGCTCATAAATATGGCATTGTATTTGGCAGTAAGCATAACGCTGTCGTGTGCGCGTTGTATTTGTTTAGCACCCAGGTTTTGCCCTACCAGTGTAGCAGCAGCATTGCTCAGCCCCCATGCAGGCAATATAAAGAACACCACATTGCGGATGGCTATCTGGTAACCCGCCGATGCATTTGTTCCGCCTGTTTGTGCCACAAGCCTTGTAAGGGCTATCCAGCTGCCGCTGGCCAGTATAAACTGAATGGTAGCAGGCCAGGCAACTTTTATGATCGACTTAATAATGGGGCTATCGAACTTGAAATGATCTTTGCGGAATTTTAAAATACCCTTGCCGTTAAACAAGCGGAAAGACTGGTAAAGTACTCCCGTGCTCCGGCCAATAACGGTTGCAATGGCAGCGCCTTTCAAGCCAAACAGGTGTATAAAGATAGGGCAGAGGATAATGTTGATGCCGCTGGCTATCCATAGGCTGCGCATGGCAATTGCTGCATCGCCCGCACCACGGAAGATACCGTTTATCAAAAACAAAAGCATAATGGCCATGCTGCCGCCAAACATTATGCGGGTAAATATGGCACCATCTCTCACCACATCGGAGTTGGCACCCATAAGCGATAATATATTACTTGCAAAGCTCATGCCCAGTGTGCTAATGAAAATGGTAAGCACAAAACAGATGATGAGTGATTGCGCCCCGGCATGTGCAGCCGATTCAGGATTTTTCTCTCCAATTCTTCTTGCAACAATAGCCGTGGCAGCCGTACTTAAGCCAATAGCTATAGAATAAATTAGTGTTATTACCGCTTCGGTAAGGCCCACGGTAGTAACGGCATTCTTTCCCAACTTTCCCACAAAAAACATATCTACCAGCGCAAATACGCTCTCCAGGCTCAGCTCCAGTATCATGGGTATAGCCAACAGAAACACCGCCCGGCGTATGCTGCCCGTGGTATAGTCCTGCGGCTCGCCATTCAGCGACAGCCTTATTATATCTAAAAACCTTTTGATAAATCCTCTATTTAGGCGGCAAAGATAGCGGTATATAATGTGCTTAGTATAAACCCACAGTTAAACTTGGTTTTGGCACAGTCCTTACATCTATGTGTCCATTCCTGTTTATCATCTTTTCACCTCACGTGCCGTTACAATTCCTAATTCGTAATTACTAATTATTAATTACGCGAAGCGTTATTTCCCATGCGGAAAAACCACCGCTTTCCCATCTTGTGCATTAAGTACTATTGAAAACACGCCACCTAAATAGCCTTTAGGCAAAGTGCCCGATATATGCCAGCATCCGTTCTCAAGGTGTATCTCGTAAGGCTTTTCACTTTCGATATTCTCTTTGCCGTATATATTAAATAAGATAGCTTCAGCCACAGCTACTGCCGTCTTCTCATTATTCAATAAATCATAATGAATGCCGTCATTTTCATAACTATTAATAATACTATCATTGCTGCCTTTATAGTGAGGCTTAAAGTCTGCCTGGCAAAAGGCAAATGAACTGATAAGGCAAAATGTAAAGATCAATAGAGTTCTCATGTTATTGTTTTAGGAGTTTCTTCAAAAATATGCCTAAAAACGAAACAAAAACCAGCCGTTTTCGCTTAAGTATCAGGGGTATGTTAACTACTCACTGATAACTACCAAGTACTCACTAGCCTATGTTAACTGCTCATTTTGGATAGGGAATTTGACTGATTAGTTCGATTTTTACTTTGTAAAAAATCGAACTAAAAACTACAGGATTATGATGAATTACGAGGAAATAGAAAGCAGTTTTGAGCGACTGCTTAAGGAGGGTTTTGAGCCTTTCTTCAAGAAAAGAGGTTTTAAATGCAAGGGCACCAAGTTTACCAGGGAGTGCGATGATCTTACCCAGGTGTTTTATGTAAGCAAGCTGTTAAAGAAGAATAAGACAGGCTATAAGAACATGGTCATTCAGCCGCAGTTTTGCTTTTTTAACCCATCTATAAGCCAAATAATATGGCCGGGAGAAAAAAACAGACTGGTAGCTAAAATTGGCAATGGCTTTTTAGATTACGATATGGGTGTTTTTTCGGGCAAAACGTTTTACAGCATTAATGAAAATGATACCGATAAAAGCGTGAATGAGTTGATATTTACTATGAAGAACGAGTTGGAGCGCACCATTGCGCCCATATTCGACCGTTATAAATGCCTGGATGATATACATGCGTTTTTAAAGAAGAACCATAAGCGCAAATCGTTAGATAATATATATGCCCAGTACGAGAACCATACTGAGTTTGAAACCGCCAATAAAATGTTCTTTAACGGGCTGGCGGCTTTTTTAATACATACGGGTAAAAAGGGTGAGGCCGCAGAAGTGCTTACCCGGAACCGTGCCCAAATAATGATTCCCCAGCAGGTAAATACAGTTCAAATATTGCCCGATGGCAAGTATATTGATAAATTCACTATACGAATTGTAGATAACTACAATGACCTGCCATTTATAGATAGGCTGAACAAAGAACATGGTTTAAATATGGAATAGCATTGTTATGATGAAAAGGGGATCAAATAGTATTCTGGTTCTGGCATGTGTGCTTGTAATAGGTTGCAGGCATAACGATGGTATTGAAAAGGTATACTATAAAGATGGAAAGATAGAAAAAGAGATTCCGTATGTAAATGGGTTGAAGAATGGTCTTGCAATTACATATTATGAAGATGGCAAGATAGAATACAAGGAATCTTATGTGAACGATACCCTAAATGGCCCTGAAATAATAAACTACATGGGTGGTAATTTATGGCAGGAACTTAATTATAAGAATGGAAAGCTAAATGGAATCGTTAAAATGTATTATGGAAAGAATGATAGTAGTGGCTTGGCTTGGGAAGTGAATTATACCGATGGTAAAGAGAATGGAGTGCAAAAAGATTATTACCCGAATGGGAAGTTAAAATGCGAAATTGTTTACACGAATGGAGAAAAGGGAGGTGTAAAGAATTATGATAAAAACGGTAATGAAATAAAGCAATAAGATGAAGTATGTTTTAATATTTGGTGTGTCACTTTTCATACTTGCATCTTGCAGATTTGACAGGCCGCTTTTTGCATCCTATGATCATAACTATAGAACCCAAGACACGGTAACACATGATTCTATTGTGAGGAGCTACTACAAATTTTTATGTTTTAGGAAGGGTATAACTATTGGTGGATATACACTCGATAAAACCTACGATACACGAGGACATTTGATAAAAAAAGGCATTGGTAAGGAAGCTGAGTATGGAATGTGTGATGGGAATAACAGGTTTTATATAAAAACCATTAACTATGACACATTAGGCCACGTAACTAAGATACATTGCACTATAAGACAAAATTTTGGCAGAGCAGGAGTTGTGGTTTTTGACAGAACAATTGTAAAAACTGAAAGGTATAACGACGAATGAAGTACTTCTTAATAATATGCATATCTGTATGTTTCTCCCTTGCTACTTTGGGGCAGGATACTTTGCACTACAAAATAAAGAAAATAGAGTGCCATAGCTGGCCGGGAGATTGGGAAGGTTGTGGCTTCACAATAACTATACATGATGATAAAACAGTGGAGTATAAAGCTGATACAACATATTGTAAACCTGTTATGGGTATACATCAAAGGATTAATGAAGCCACTTACGATAGCCTTATTGTGATGCTTACCGAAGCAAAATTTCCTGAACTAAAAGACAGGTATGGTTCCGGAGTTGATTGTGGTAGTAGTGTTTTAACAATAACATATAATGGTGGAAAGACTAAAAGAATAACTGTGATATGTGGTGATGAACCCGTGGCCCTGCAAGATATTCTTCATTTGCTCCATAGACTGAAAGATACTGAACATTGGAAATAAAAAAAGTAATAGAATGAAGCGCCTTTTAATATTTATATTCTTTACGTTAACTCTGTTCATAGGCTTTATGGGTTGTGCAGTACCTATTTATAAATCTACCGAGCTTACCCCTGGCAAATTAGATTTTGAAACCGAATATGATTCTGTACATGTTGAATCGCGTATAAATGGAAATGTTCAGCATATGAGGAAGTTTTATTTCAAAGACTCTAAAATAGTTTGTGAAACTTATTATGTAACACTTGCCGCAGCAGCATATGCTAAAGTTCGTTATTCCGATGAAAAGTATTATTACCCGGATGGGAAGTTAAAGTATGAAGAAATTACTAAGAGGAATAATATAATGACAGAGACCGATTATGATGAAAGCGGTAAGGTAACCAAGCGTGATAAGAAGTATGTAATAAGAGATAAGTGGAAATTCTAAAGCAGTTTTATAAAGTGAGAGTAATTTTAGCCATATTTATTTCCCTTTCATTTAGCCTTAATACTATCGGGCAGGCACAGGTTATTACTGTTAAAGACTCTGCTGGATTGGGTGTATTGTATAAGAATAAGGATACGCTTTATACCCGCAAGCTCGATAAAATATTTTATAGTCAGCGGGTGTACCATTTTATTGCATGGTACCCGGGTACCCGCATAGTGCGGCATGAGTTTATTACCAAACAACGCCCTGCATGTTATGATTGCTACATAACGAGTACTAAACGAGAATGGGAATATGATGAAACCGGGCATTTAAAGTACTTTTATAAAGAGAAGAAGAAAGGAGGCAGAAGAGGCCCTGCCACATGCAAATGCATAACAAAGCATTATGAAAAAGGTAAGTTAGTTAATATTGAACGGAAAGATTGCAGCGAATAGTAACACGTATATTGAAATGGAGAAAAATATTAATAGGATAGTAGTTTTATTACTTCTGATGCTTGGGTTACAAAGCTGCGGGCAAAATGGGGGTAAGGGTAAAATTGAAACCTATGATCAGTTCCGTACCCAGAAACTAGAACCCCGCGACAGTATTTTTATTCTGTACACTGTAAAGGAGTGGTCGAAACTTAACTGGTGGACGTTTGAAGACTATTCGAAAATGTATAAAATGACCAATAGCCAGGTAAGCTACTTTATTGCCGGGGTATTTTACAGCCCCGACAGGAAAAAAATACTGGTATGGGATGGTGAAAAGGTTCCGAATGCTCCTTCAATTGAAGTATATAACAAGACTGATAAGGAGGTAAACCGTATTTGTCCCAATGGCGGCGATACTGTATATAACCTGTCTGCCTTAATAGGTTTCCGCAATAATGTAAATGATACCTGGCACCTATATCCTTTCGACCAGGAGGCAGCCGTTTGCGGTAATTCAAAAGATGTAGTGATAAATGTTTTGGGACAATATTACTTTGGGTTGATGAAAACACACCAAATGAACAGAATGATGCAGTCGGGCGAAAGAAAGGGGTATTTGGAATTAGAAGCCTATGGGTATAACTTGCAGGATAAAGACTTTTGGGATAAGTGCTGGCTCTGGCAGAAAGATACAGTGGGTTCTTATAATATGTATCCTTTCCAGTTAAAGGGATATAATGATGGAGGTGATAAGTGCAATAAAAATTCCGGCGACCCTTATAACCCGCCTAAGCTCAATTATCCCGAAGACATATTAAAACTCTACAAGTAAAATGAAAAAGAACCTTCAATTATTTATAACCCTTTTGTTTGCTAGTGTTAACTGTTTTGCACAAGCAAAAATAGATAGCTCAGGGGCTATGCATTACAAAACAAATAATTTCGACTGCGCTATTTTCCCTGCAAACGCATTTATGTTCATTCCGGCAATTAAAAGGTTTACCCCAACCAAAGAAGAGGTTGATAAAGCTGAACTAGCACTGAACACGCAATTAGAGGCATTGAACAAGCCTTTGATAAACCAAGGAGGCAGAGACCCTGTAATACATAAAAACTTAAAGAACTATGGCAGGCAGTATTTTGGATATATAGATTCGCTCGGGCATAGAATGTTATTTATCAATTGTGTTTGGAAAAAAGGAGAAGACGAAAAGGACTTTTATATCCATTTTTTGAAAGATGTGGAAATGGTTATGGATGGTGGTAGCTATTACTGGAACATAAAATATGATATAGGTGCCAATAAGTTAGTTGAACTTGAAATTAATGGGCAAGGATGAAAAACAGAGCATGGATATTATCGGTTATTACTTGGGTGGTTTTAATTGCACTGGCAATTGCTGTTATAGTATTTGTTGTTCATTTTCCAAGGTTTGTAGGTTCGGTTATGGGAGATAAAGCGAAATAGAGTGAGACACATAGGAATAATATTATTTGGCTTTCTTGTTTTATCGGCTTGCCGCTATGGTGCGCCATTGCTGAAGTTTCCGAAGGAAAGCAGGGCGCCCATTACTACCGACTCGCTGGGTAATAAGGAATATCACAGAGCGTGGAATTTTTTATGTATGCGTACAGGAGTGCATATAGGTTACTTTGCCATAACTGAGTATTATGATAAACAAGGACGTTTAAAAGAAACAGAGAAGTATAAGGATACCTGGGTAGGGTGTTGTGATTGCCCTAATCGTTGGATCACAAAAGAAATTTATTACGATACACTTGGCCACAGAAGCAATGTGCATTACAGTGTTGTGGAGGATGGCTGGGGTAGCTCAACTATTTTAGATAAGACCGATTACTACAAGAATGGGAAAAAGGTAGGATCGACGGAGCCAAAACGGAAACAGGTAATTACCCTGCATCCCGATACTACCGACAAGTATGTAATTGTATTTAGATGCGATACCCCTGATGGGCCCAGTTATAATATACTTATGGGTTATAGTGTTTTTAAGAATGCAAAGGGATTTGTTGAAGACGATAGTAAAAAGTTCATCATTAATACTATTGACAAGTATATAAAGAATAAAACCAGGGATACCATTGTGCTGAACGCGGATACTATGCATTGGTTCATTGCATCAGATGTGGACTCCTGGATTGGTATGGAGACCGAAGGGGCAATTCAGGAATTAATGGATAGTGGTAATGTAAAGGTTTATGATGTGGCACATAAAAAATACCTTAAGCAAGTATTGAAGAGAAAAGAAAGGTGGAGATCGCATGGATGTTTTGAAAGACATGGCATAAGTTGGTTTTATAGAGATGTAAAAACCCATAAAGAAATTACAAGTTACGAAATTGATGATAAACGCATTATAAGAGCCAGGTTTTAAAGAATGAGAAAGATATCTTTTATTATAACGGTATTCATGTTTTGTGCATCAACCCTGCATGCCCAATATATTGATACCATTACAGTACCTGTGGCAGTTCGTAATAAGCTTAAGCGAATGTACCCTGATGCTAAAAGTGTTAATTGGGTATATGATTGTATAAGTCAGTCAGTTACAAGGTACGGCAAAGATGTAGAAAGATTTTTATGCTTTCAGGTATCTTTCCCTTATAAACAAGGCTATGAAATACTTCACTTTGATTCCACCGGTACTTGGTACCTTGATTGGGAAAGTGCAGTTGCTCCGCCAATACCATTTGTACCACCTGCACAAGCAAGGAATAAAATAATTGGCATACATCCTAAAGCTACAGATATAAGTTGGGGTTACTATACCGAAAAATATATTAAGAATGGAGATTACGCAGCCTATTTTAAAGACTCGCTAAACGAATACATTTCCTGTTTTGATTCGACATGGAGATACCTGGGTAGTTCTTTTGATATGGAGGATAGTAGTTCATTACCCATTCATTCTATAAATAAATACATAAAAAAGAATTTAAAGAGGCCGAGATTTGTGTTTGCCCGTGCTGTAATGGACCCTGATGAGAAAATAGTATCAGTAGAGGTATACGTAGAAATTAAAGAAGGAAAATACAACCGTTGTATTCTGGAATTTGATAAGAACGGAAATTTGGTTGGAAAACCTTTAAAACAACATATTAGCCCACCCGATTTTTAATTATGAACCGCCTTAAAAACATATTCGTTTTATTTTGTTTGTTGGCTTCAATTGCACAAGCCCAATACCTTGATGAAGGAAATGTACCTGCTGCGGTTAAAGCAAAACTTGCAGCCATATATCCTGATGCAGCAGATATTATATGGATACATGATTGCCATGTTGAAGCTACCTATACAGCCGAAAGCAAACAAACTACTATAAAGTTTCTATGTTTCCGTGCGGTTTTCCAACGCAGAGGAAAATATGTAGATATACGTTTTGATTCTGCGGCTCTTTGTTACCGCGACCAGGAAACAACAGATAAACCTGAAATGCCTTTACTGGTTCCTCAAAGAGCCCAGGATAAGGTTGCCGCTTTGTTTCCCATCATTCCACATGTAAATTGGGAGTACACTGATGATACTGATATATCTCGATACAGTGAGTATGAAGCCGAATATGAAGATACAGCTAAGCATGTCCGTGCGTTTTTTGATTTAGCCTGGAATTTTCTTGGAACATCGGCTGAAATATATGACAGTAGTTTAATGCCTGTACCCGGTATAAATAGTTACATAGCCAGGAAGTTTAAACGGTCATCATTTTTAAGTGCCGAAATAAAAAGAGATGCCAATGATAACATAATTGTAATCACCGTATGGATAGAACTTATAAGAAGAAGATATAATGGGCGCATTATAACGTTTGACATTAAAGGAAATGTTGTTGGCATACCAAGAAAAGGGATAATTGATACGTATCCCGGGGATTTTTAACAGATACTTACTTGGTGGCCTGATCCTTAAAGTTAATAGTGTAAGCCAGCTTTTTAAACTCTTTCAGGTTGTTGTCAAAATCAGAGCGGGTAATGCCCATAAAAAGTAAAGCATTGCCGCCTTTGGCAATGGTAAGCTGGTAAATGAGGGTTTGCTTACCGTTCATCTTCCCATATACTTCCGATTCGTATGCATCGTAGCCATTTATCTTGGCATCCGATTCGTTCTTTACCTTAATACCCGTCATACCGTCTTGCTTGTAAATACTTTCCAGGCTTTTCTTAATATCCTTATCGGTCATTGGCTTATCAATGGTAAACGGTGTAATGGTAACCGCTGCGTCATCCTTATCCGATTTCATGTTGCCGTTAACGGTATAGTCAAAAACTTCGCCTGAGAATTTCGAAAACTTAAATACCGAGCTGCTGTCATTCATGCTAAAATACCCATGCACATAAGGGTCGGCCTTTGCGGTCTTATCATACTTTACTGAAAGAATAGCCTCTTCAATTGATTTTGATACGGCTTCATCGTTTACAGAACAGTGTCCGTAAAGCATAGCCGAAAAGGAAGTATCACCAAAAACCAGTTCGTAGTTTTTGTAGCCGGTGCTGCTTTTCATGCCCGAATATTTGGCGGTGTATTTGCCTACGTTAAGCATTTTAAAAGCAAACACATCATATCCCTTGCTTTCGAACATGGGCCTGGTAAAAGCCGCCGAACTTGTGTTGTAGTCGCTCTCGTAAGGGTCGTATATTTTTATAAAGGTCTTGTCATCTTTTTCAATGCCCATAAAATCTTTAGCATACTTAAACCCCTGAGGAAGCACCATAGATATGTGTGTGCCGGGAATAAAGGAACGGTTATCGGTCTTTTTTGCAGCCAGGCTGTCAGCATTTTGTGCATGCAGCATTACCGACGGCAATGCGAGGAAAAGCAGGATGGAATGTTTCATAAAAAGAATGAGAAATTATCTGTAGTCTTCTTATACAAAGATAAGAAACTTGAGCCATTTAAAAAAGGCCGTCATTCACAATTCATAATTTACCATTTACCATTAGTAAACTATTTCCGGTAGAATACCTGCGCCATAAACTGTTGGCGATACGAACGGCTCAGGGTTATCTCCAAATTATAGTCTTCAATGCCTTTCAGTACTATAATATCATGATCCACTTCCGAGAATGCATCCATAGAGACAAGCTGTGCTTTATTTACCTGTATAAGGCTGGGACACATCTCCATTAATGCTTCAAGTGTATAATCCATAAGTGTATATTTTTGACCGCCCTGCATAAGCAATTGCTTGTTCCTGGGGTCCTCCTCATCCGATGTGATCAATACCATATCGGCCAGCTTTATCTTCATTTTGCGGTTCGATTCAGCCACATTAAAGAGGTCATATTCTTTAGTTCCGCCAATAAGGTGAACTGCTTTTTCAAGCGCCTTGTTAAGCCTGTCCTTCGAAAATGGTTTCACCACCACATCTATAGGCGATAGGCTAAGGGCATCTTTCAGGCGGTTTTCGGTGCCGGTTATAAATATTACCGGTTTGTTGTTAAGCATCTGCGCCAATACGGTGCCATCTAACTGAGGCATATGCACGTCGAGCAACACCAGGTCAAAATCGAGGGTAGGGGCCTCTTTCAGGAATTGGCGCGGATCCATATAGGTTGCTACTACTTTAACTAATGTTGAGTCCTGGCACAGGTCTTTCACCATGCTTACAATAAACTCGTCGTCGTCTACAATTACAGTTTTTAATCTTCTAGGCATTGCTTGGGGTTTGCTTACAAGAATATGGAGTTATGTGGTCTATTTCTACTCTACAAAAGTAATAAAATCAATCAATTAACTAAAATGTGTTAGGCTATTGATTAGCAGTGTTTTACAGTATTAATGCCAGATTTAACCCGGAATTAGATGTAATAAATACCCGATTACCTAAGCGCGTATGCCAATAACCAGTATATCATCTAATTGCTCCCTGTTGCTCTTCCAGTTTTCAATAAAAGCATCCAGTTCGTGGTGTTGTGTATCCATATCTTTATCACTGAGCGACAGAAGCAACTCTTTGAATTTGCGTGTAGTAAGTTTTTTGCCCTGCTCACCGCCAAACTGGTCGGCGTAACCATCGCTGAACAGGTACACGGTATCACCTGTCTTCAGTTTTATTTCGGTACTGTCAAACAGTTGACCTTCTTCGGTAAAGCCACCAATTGCTTTCTTGGTAGGTTTATATTCTTCTATTTCTGTTGCGCCTTTACGTATTATCCATAGCGGGCGGTTAGCGCCTGAGTAATTAAGCGTATTGCCTTGCAGTGCACACAACACTATATCCATTCCATCACGCGATGTGCCCTGCTCTTCATTTTGGTGCAACGAATTGCGTATACCGTTGTTCAGCAATTTCAATATCACACCTGTATCATTCGATTGTATCACGGCCTCATTCAGTTTTTCAGATCCTATCATACTCATAAAGGCACCCGGTACACCGTGGCCTGTACAATCGGCGGCGGCAATTAAAGACAACTCCGTTTTAGCCGGTTTATGGAAGAAGTAAAAATCTCCGCTAACAATATCCTTAGGCTTATAGAGCACAAAACTTTGCGGTAAGGCTTTCTTAATATCCTCTATTGTTGGTAAAATGGCATGCTGTATGCGCTTTGCATAGTTAATACTGTCGGTTATTTCGTGGTTCTTTTCCTCAATAATGTTATAGGCCAGCTCTATCTTCTGGTTCTTAATACTTAACTCTTTATTGGTTTTTTTACGCTGCAGGTTGCTCCGGTAGGCAAATGCCGCAAAGCCCAACACCAGCAATAGTATACCGCTCACAAAATATATAGTAACACGCTGTTTACGGGTTTCTTCTTGCTGCAGGGCATCTTTTTTATCCTGGGCCGCTTTTTCTTCTGCCTGCTTTTTGTCAAAGTCGTAGTTCATTTCTTCCATTACCATTTTCTTGGTGCTTTGGTTACTGAAAAGGCTGTCGCGGGTTGCAATAAATGCCTTGTAATGAATAAGCGCTTTAGCATCATCGCCTTTCAGCCTGTATATGCCGCTTAAGGCACTTTCAGCATCTTTAACCAGTTCAAGGTTCCCAATCTTTTTAGCTATTTCAAGGCCCCGTGTGGCATAGTCAAGCGCTTCGGTGTAGTTTTTTACCAGTGTATCGGCCAGTGCAAGATTATTGTATGCTGTTGCAGTACCTTCTTTATAATCTATCTCTTCTCCCAGTGCTAATGCTTTGCGCCAGGCTTTCATAGCAGTGTCATACCGGCCCAGGTTGGTTTCTGCCAAGCCAAAATCATTCAGCGAAGCAACTACTTCCATTTTCTCTCCGTTCTCTTCATGCAGCTTCAGGCCTTCTTCAATGCAAGCCAGTGCTTGCTTATAGTCCTTTTCTTTTCTGTATACATCACCCATGTTATCCAACACATTGGCCTCTATCCTTTTATCAGAAATATCGCGGGCCATTTGCAACACTTCTTTTTCAATGGCAAGTGCCTTTTCGTTATCGCCCTGGTCGTCGTATATAATGCCTATGTTAAGTTTTATTTCCATGGCATAATTCTTTTGTCCCAGTTCCTGGAAACCTTTTAGCGCTGTAAGAAAATTATCAAGCGCTTTGGGGTAATCACCCTGCCTTAGGTAAATAAGGCCAATGTTATTTGAAGAAATAGCAACACCAAGTTTATTATTAGCGTTGCTATAAGTATCGCGCACCTTAAAATAGCATTCAAGGGCTTTAGGGTAATCGCCCGCCTGGTCATATACGTTACCCATACTGTTCAAAACTGCAGCCTGGCCCAATAGGTCATTCATTTCTTTATATAGCTTCAGGGCTTCATTATACGATTCAAAAGCCTTGGCTACGTTACCGCGCCTGGCATCTATAAGCCCAATATTACGCAGCGAACGGGCTATGCCTGTTTTGTAGTTAAGTTTTTGTGCAAGCTGAAATGCGCATTGCGATAATGAATCGCCAACCGCATAATTGCCTTTATATAATAGTTGAAAACCCAGTGAAACAAGTGTGCATACTTTATTGGTGTCCTCCTTTTCGGTCTTTAAAACAGCATACATCGAATCGACCTTGATGACACCGGCATAGCCTGGCAGCATACTGATAAGCAGTAATGAAGCAATAAGTAGGATTCTTCTCATTCCTGTCAGGTAAGGGCTTGATAACAAGGTAAAAATACAATAATTTGCCGTTTGCTATTAAAGAAACGACAAATTAGTGTCATCGGAATTTTCCTCAAAGGGAGGCCTTGTCGTAATTCCTAATTCGTAATTTTTAATTGAATGTTATTCAGTCTTCGATAGTACCTTTTTGCGGTGCTGCAGGCCCCAGGTGCGGAGCTCGCCTATAACCTTGTGCAGTGATTTGCCATAGGGCGTTAGTGAATATTCAACCGATACAGGAACCGTATCATACACGGTGCGCTTTACCAGTTGGTTCACTTCAAGATCTTTCAGTTCCTTCGAAAGCATTTTAGCGGTTATGCCCTGTATTTCGCGCTGCATTTCCTTAAATCGCTTGTTGTCGAAAGTAAGGGCAATAATGATGGGTAACTTCCATTTACCGCCCAATATATCCAATGCATCTCTCACGGGTAAGAGGTTCTTTTTGCATTCGCTGTGGTCTTTTGGTGTCATATTGCTATACTTTATGTAACAGCTTACAAATGTATAGTAAATATAAATAGTATAATAGTTGTAAACAAATTTTATAGGGGTATATACCTGTTTAACAGGTAGGTATATAATAGTAAACCGGTATATAGAAGTATATCAGTAACTTTTATATACTTAATATACGCAAGTTTGCACTCTCAAACTAAATAACAACAATAGAACGGTACAATGACAAATATCATTCCTGCAGGTAGTGCTCATCATTATTTACAGGATACAGGCGCTGTAATATTGTATATTAAATTTTAATAACAACCCTAAAACAAACAATCAATGACAAGCAAAACAAAGAACATAGTTTCAATAGTACTGGGAGCCTTGCCTTCTGCAATGGTACTTATGAGTGGCACTATGAAATTATCGGGCAACCCCAAAATGGTGGAAGGTTTAACACAAGGCGGTTTCGGATCGTATATTACACTATTTGGTGCCCTTGAATTTATTATGGTTATACTTTTCTTTATTCCTAAAACAAAAAAGGTAGGGTTCTACCTGCTTTGTTCATACCTGGGGGGAGCTATGGCTGTAGAACTGGGCCATGGTATGGCACCTATGTCGGCTGCTTTTATTGCCCTGTACTGGATATCGATGTTCATTAACGACAAGTCGAACTTTTTGCCTTCTTCAAATAATACAAACAATTAATTCAAACAAAAACAAAAAATGGAAACAACTGTAGCTGAAAAAACAGGAACTGCAACCTGGACATTAGACAAAATGCATGCCAAAGCGGGTTTTAATATTACCCATATGCTTATATCAGAAATTGACGGGCATTTTAAGGACTTTGATGTGAAGGTATCGAATGCAAAAGAAGACCTATCTGGTGCTGATATTGAATTTACTGCACAAGTAAATAGTATTGATACCAGTAATTCAATGCGCGATGAACACATGAGGAAAGATGATTTCTTTCATGTTGAAAAATTCCCGACCATTACCTTTAAAAGCAAATTGTTCAAGAAGCTTGATGACAGGGATTATAAACTGAATGGCGACCTTACCTTAATGGGTGTTACAAAGAACATCGACCTGAAAGTTGTTGGTGCTATTGGTACACATCCAATGAACCAAAAGACAATAGCGGGTTTTAAAATTACCGGCACTGTAAAGCGTTCTGATTTTGGCCTGGCTCCAACCATGCCAGCACTTGCATTAAGTGATGAAGTGAGAATTGTGGTAAATGCTGAATTTATAAAAGGATAATTGTAATACGCATCACTTTACGATCCCTCTCCTTAACCGGCGAGGGATTTTTTTTGTTCCTGCTAATCTTTTTTCAGGTTCTCGGTAAGCGCCAGGCGGCGCAATGCGTGGCAGGTAATATGCCTGAGGTCTTTAAAGAGTTTATTGTTTAGCGCCTGAACTACCGAAGTAATATTTATACGGCTCGGTTCAACACCCCACGATAGTAATATGTATTCGTATGCCGAGTAGGGGAGTATTTGAAGTACTTTTTCGTCGGAATGAAATGCATCATTGGGTTGATATTTTTTCCAGTGGGCAAATTCTTTCATCACCTCCAGCCTCAACTCGGGCAGCATCTTCTTCACTTCTTCTTTTACTTCGTTCGAGATCTTCGCGTTCATATTGTAGTTTACTTCCAGCTTTAAAAAAGCGTGGACATTTAACTTATTGTAGTTAAGGTACTCCGAGCACCTATAGAACAAATAAGAAAACGCCCACGCATAACGTGAGCATTATCCTTCTCTCTGTTCTTGATTTTATTCGGAGTTTTGTAACTACGAGATTGAGGGTAACGCTTATTATCTATTCTAAGTACTTGGTTTTATCCAGTACTTTTATTCCAAAAAACTTTATACGAAGAGCAAAACTAACTGTTTACTAAATACTTAGAATTTTTTTCAAAGATATTTTTTTATTTGTAACTGGTTACACGTTTATGGTATCTTATTACATAAACTATGCATTTCATTACATACTCTATAAATATATCACATCATTTTATTATATTATGGCGCTTTGGCTTTGTCGCTTTAAATTGTATTTGCATCGCACTTTATGTGTGAATAGACGCAAGATGGCAGAATTAATTAACATTTGCCCGATCAATGATGCCTGTTTAGTAACCATTAGGGGGTGACAACGATGATCTCTTTTTGTACTGTTTCTGACTAATTAACCAAGGCTTCTACCTTTTTAAGAAAGCAGTAATGCACAGCATCAATTACAATTGTGCCGGCAAGTTCATCAGCATTGCTGATTGCGCTGAGAAGTAAAAAGTTCTTATAGTCGAATTGCATGCATTTAAGGCAGGTGGTTTTTTTTCTGTTCACAACATTCAGGTAAATGGTGTGATGTAGCGAGTCTACACTGTTGAGTGTTATACTACAGTCGTGTGCCAGTATGGCTTTGGTAGCTATATGGCCATTCTTGTCGGTAAATACATAACGGTTAAAGCCACTGCTGTCGCCCTGTATTTTAAATTCATTGTTGTTGAATTTGAACATAAAAATATCCTTCGATAGTTTTATGCAACTAATACTGTCAGCTACAAAATTCATTTCAACCCAATCGTTGGCAGGGCTCTTATGGTCGAAGAAGAAGAGATAGGTACCCACGCCGTTGTTGCTGGGCATGGTCATATAATCATTTGTGCCTAACGTATACACTCTGTATTTATCGGTATTTTTTTTACCCTTCTCGGGGGCATATTTCCATTGTGCAGGAAAAGGAATATCGGTAGTTGCAATAGTGGTTTTTAAAGTCTCCGCATCTTTCAGATTGAAATACCTGGTAAAGTATTCCTGCCATTCGGTGTTATTTAAAACCTTTGGCTGCACTGTTGTTTGACCCCATACGGTTAGGTTTAATACAGCTCCGCAAAGTAGGGTTAAAAGAGAGCGCCTGAATTTTATTGTCTTCATTGAAGTCAAAAATAACAAAAGGATTAGATTGCATTTTAATAATTCGCTTTTGCAATTTAATTTCTGTTACCTGAACTGGTAATCAATACCCGGCACGGTTTGTGTTAATAGGGTTTGTGGCGCATCGGTTGCAACGGCTCTTCCTTCAAAATTATAGGCCACCGGCGAATGGGCAGCCAGGTATTCCTTCATCATATCATGCAGAAAGATGCCTGTTTCAGTAGCTTTCTGAACATGGGCAATGCGGCATATCATATCTTCCGGGTCACCGTCGCGTTCGCAGGCACAGGCGGTATAAAGCTTATCAGCTTCCAGTGGCTTATCGCCAATAGTAACCGATTGAACTCTTTTGCCTCTTTCATTAGCAATGGTAAATTTTATTTTCATACCACTGAAACGCACCAGCCATCCACCAAAACGCCTTGTTGCATCGGGCGAAAATGTTTTATCCAATTCATCTTCCAGCCAGTTCATTATTTGCGTACCTGTGGCTTGCCCACTTTTTACGGCTGAGTTTACAGGCATCATGCTCCACATATGGTCAACGGTAATATCGGCTACACCTGTTTTTTCATCGGGTACTATGGGGTGGCAAAACCTGAACCCGTTCGATATGGCTATATCTGTTTTTGCTTTAGTTCGCAGGGCATCCGTTATCATATTGTCCATTGGCGATTCCAGGGTAAAGTAACGCATCAGCGGAGTTGTGGTTTTACCTATAACGGTTTCGATGTCCTTCTTAAAAGGGGCTTTAGCTTTTTCTACAAGGGCTAGCATTTCTTCATCGGCTTTATATTTTTCAGGGTCCACATCCAGCAACTGGTAAACCTCATCTTTTACCTTTCCGTCCTCAATAATGATATCAAGCTTACCTACAAACGAAGCGAATGCACCCGGTTCGGTAACCTTGCAATATTTGCCTTGTATAGGTTTGCGTATACGCTCGTGGGTATCGGCACCAAAAACATAATCTACTCCTTTGGCATATTCCTGGTTCGATAAATAAACCTGCTGCGCCATACCCATGTGTGTCATAACAAATACCATATCACATTTCAGCTGGTTGCGCAATAGGTCTACATACTTGGCAAGATCGGAGCTTGGGCCGGTAAATTTTATTCCCTTGCTATAACCCGGCGACTGGCGGATAGGAGTAAGAGGATCATTGTAGCCTACAAAACCAATTTTCACTCCTGCTAAATTGAATACCTGGTATGGAGGGAATAGAAGTTCATGGCCATCACCATCACTATCGAACATGTTGGCGCATATACGGGCTGCCGTATACATGTTCATATCCTCCATCATCTTTTTCTTCTTGTATATCACTTCCCAGTTACCCGGTAATACTAAGTCGTACTTAATGTTGTTCATCAAGGGAACAATTCCTGCTCCTTCGGTTAACGATGCTACCGCACTGCCCTGGAAACAATCTCCTCCGTCTATTAATAATGTATTGCCGGGGTTCTCGCCACGTAACTGGTTAAGCATGGTTTTAAGTGTTGCATAACCACCACGGTTTTTATAAACCGCTTTATTGTTCTCCCAAAAAAATTCGGGATGCGTATCTAACTGTCCGTGTATATCAGCAGTATGTAAAATAGTAAAGTGCTGTGCCTTGCCTTGTTTAACGGCATTGTTGGCCATCATATCTTTCAGCTTGCCTTCATCTTGCAGCCAGTAGGTAAGGGCAGGGCTCATTTTTGCGCCAATAAGTCCCATGCCACCGTAACGTATAAAATCTCTGCGGCTGTAATCGTGGTTCTTCTTTTCTTCCGCTTCGTTCTTTATATCTTCATGGCTGCATGAACATTGGCCTGCTATATGCTTGCATTTATCTTCACTCATAAACTTGCTGTTTTCTTTTTGCTTTGTTGTTTCCTGGCTGCAATAATGGGTTGGTATGGGCCATAACGGTGCTGTGCTTCCGTAAATCCATCGGCATACGGACCATACGGAAAGTCAATTGGTTTTTGTGAAATATCGGGCCAGTCATTACTTGCATCAAAGCCCGGCCTTGATTGTGTATTGATGAAGGCTGCCACATCCCAGGCATCTTCATCTTTCAATTGCGGATTATCGTGTGTGGCACCAAAAGGCATGTTGTTCTTTATATAAGTAGCTATGCGTGCTAACCTCATCATGCCAGCGCCGGTGTTATAGCTGTTCATTCCCCACAATGGTGGATATTGATACCCCGTTTCATCGCCATTCGGCATGCCTTTACCACCGCTGCCATGGCAGGCTGTGCATTTCAGGTAAAATATCTCTCTGCCTTTATTGGTATCTGCTGCACGGTCTATATAAGCCAGTTCGCCTCCACCGGCACCTGCTGCTATGGCTCCTTTTTTTACATCTTTGCCCACCCATTTAATATAGGCTTCTATAGCAAGCATTTCTCTGCTGGTAGTATCAATGGCTTTTCCGTTCAGGCTGCGCCTGAGGCAATCGTTTACACGTTTGAAAATATTCTCTATTGTACCAGAGCGTGGACGAAAACGCGGATAGATAGATGCCACGGCTCCGAAATTATTTCCATATGTTTTAGTGCCTGCCTGCTGGTGGCAGTTCTGGCAATTCATGCCATTGCTAACATGCGCCACCGTTCCTTTTGGCCCCAGGTAATACGATGTGTTGGCTATCAGTTTTTCTCCGTAGCGTATTAGTTCCGCATTAGGTTCACTACCCAGTTTACTGCTGTCGGGCATGTGCCAGGTTGAATCATTTTGTGCAGGAACTGTACTATTTGAATTACTTGCTGAACTATTTGAGCTTGTACTTTCATTACAAGATGAATAAACAGATGCAACCGAAACGGCTAAAACCAAAGCAAGTAAAATGTGTTTTGTTCTCATAGAATACTTACACAAAGTTAAAACAAAAAAGCCCCGTATTTCTACGAAGCTTTTTTATTTAATAAGCTAGCTAATATGTTACTTAACTACACTGAACTTGCCCGATCTAACAAGGTTGCCCGAGTTGTCGAGTAATTGATAGAAGTAAAGGCTGCTGTTATACGATTGTGTGTTTACAGTAACCAGGTTATTATGCACTGGTATGCTGGTTATTTTCTGACCTGTAATATCATAAACAGATAGTGTTGCAACATTACTCATTCCGTTTACCTGGAAGTTAACTGAAGTAGAAGCAGGGTTAGGATAAACCTTTACGCCTGTCTCAGTTCCGAATACAGGAAGTATACCAGCAGGAGCAACTACACTTGCATCATCAACCCACAATACGCTGCCTGGTTTTGGTTTGCTGTAAATAGATGAAGCGCTTAAGGTTATTACCATAGTATCAGGAGAGGCTGTATCAGAATAAGTTACCGGAATAACAGCTTGCTGCCATCCGCTTCCTCCGGTTGCAGTATGAGTTTCAAAATCGCTGCCACCAATAAGGGTACGTACGCCGCTTATGTACTTGTACATTCCAACAAAAATTTGTGCGCTATCAACGCCATTGGGTTTGTACTGGTAATATATAGCAAATTGAGAAACCCTGGCGGTGCAAGGTATACCACTTACAAATTTTGAACCGCTTATACCTGCGGTAAGGTTTCCGGTCACAATAACACCATTAGTGTCTTTTAGGAAACCTTTAATGTAAGCGTAAGAAGTAGTAGTATAAACTACAGTTTCAATACGTGCAGCATAGGTGCCGCTATGTACAGTGTCGGTAACCCTGGTAACCGATACAGGGCTGCTGCCTGTAAGCGAACTGCTAAGACCATTGAAATCCCACCAGCCGGTTGTACCATTGCCCAGATTTGGATCGTATGCCGATGCATTTAACGCATTGGCTGTCCATGTTTCAAAGCCTGCGTTAATAAGCTGGGCGCGCCCAACATTTGCTGAAAATGTTAGCGCTGCTGCAAATACAAAGAGTAAATTTTTTTTCATGATGTTTTTTGTTGTGTTATAGTATAACAAATATAGGAAAAAGGATTGGTTTTTAATTGCTGTAACGGTCATCATCTCCCATTCTGAATTTTATCCAGATATTAAAGTGTTGATGCAATGCATCTTCCATGCGGCAGAAAATGGCACCTTTAGGCCGGGAATAAGTAAAGCTATAATTGGGTGATGGGTTGAAAGATTTTAGCGGAGTATATAATGTGCCGGTATAATTATTAAAGTATTGAGGCAATGGTTTAAACAGGCTTTGTGTTTTTGCTGCTTTTTCCTGGGCACTGCAGGTGCACGACAGAATGAGTATAGGGAAGAAAAGTAAGATCCTTTTCATAGTTGCCATTGACTGATACGTAAATATCAGCTTTTTTATTGAAACAATCAGTGAAATTTACATAATAGTATCGTTATAAATACAATCGTTTAATAAAACAATCCTTAATTTTGTACTCTAATTTATAAGTAATGGCTGCCGAAGACAAAAAATTGATTGAGAAAGAAGAGAACGGACAGAAAATTTCACCTGTTCTCCCAGAGCATATTAAAAACTTTTTAATTGATATTGACGGAACTGTTTGCGATGATATACCTAACGAACAGCCTGAACGTATGGGCACCGCAAAGGTATATCCCGATGCATTGGCAACATTGAACAAATGGTTCGACGAAGGCCATATAATCACTTTTTTTACTTCGCGCACCGAGGCACACCGTATCATTACCGAAAAGTGGTTGAAGGATAACGGATTTAAATATCATGGTATGGTTATGGGCAAACCACGTGGTGGTAATTACCATTGGATAGATAACCATATGGTGCGTGCTACCCGCTACACAGGTCATTTTGGCGAACTGGTAGAAAAATCAGCTACTATACAGGTATTCGAATAATTATTTTGTTGCTGCCGGCACAATTTTTACATCGGTAACCGGGCAAATTTCCCATGCCGTTTTACGATCGGTGGTGCGGCATTTTTTACACGCATTAAGCGCGTATCTCCTCATATCGAAGTTATACATAAGATAGCCCGTGACGGTAATTTGTTTCCCGAATAACAAGTCGCCATTAAAGCTATGGTGGGCAGTTTTGTATTTAGCGGTTACTTCAACTACAAATACCGAATCTTTTCCGGCCTCCAGCGAATGGCCTATATATAACACAACATTATGTTTGGCCGAATCTTTACTTAAGCAGTTACAGGTTTCAGGTCCGGCATCATCGGCGCCCAAAACATAGCCGGTAACGGTAACCATCTCTGTTACTTTAAACCTTCCGGTATCTTCCGGCATACCTTTCAGTATAGTATCAATTGTAATATTGGTATTAATAGTGCCTGGTGCAATATCGCGGTTCTTCATAATATTTACACGCTTACCAATGTCAGATATACTGTTTCCTTCGGGCGGACAAGGAGTGGCGCTTTCCTGTGCCATACAGGTAAATGATACCAGGGTAAATGCAAATAGGCTGATTATGAGGCGCATGATGAGGAATTATTGCAAATGTATAATTTTCAGGTTACCAGTATATTATACAATTATAAAGCTAGGCTAAAAAAATGAAATTTGCAATGACGAATGGTAAAAGAAATATAATGAGCCGTAGCCTAGCAGGTTTTAGCATACCTCTGCGAATCTAAGAATTCCCCATTCTTATAAACAGAGTCCTTAAATGTTCCTTCATGGGTAAAGCCGCATTTTTCCAGTACCCGCATTGAGTTAGGGTTGCCCGAAAATATGTCGGCATAAATGCGCTTCATTTTTAATATTTCAAAACCATAAGGCACAATTAAGTTTACAGCCATAACTGTCAGTCCCTTGCCCCAATAGGGTTCACCTATCCAGTAGCCGAGCTCGGCGCTAAAGCGGTACACATCTTGTTGCGGAAATACACCTATGCTGCCAATAGCCTTACCCTGATAGCTTATGCAGAAATTTTGAAGCGGGTCTTTGGCGCTGTTCTTAATATGTTTATATGCATCCTCAATAGAATAAGGGTAGGGGAAGGCGTCGCGCAGGTTACCGCTTATTTTTTTGTTGTTGGCCAGCAGGCAAATGTTTTCTGCGTCGGCTAATTCAAAAGCCTTTAAGGTTATTATGCCATTAGTTAATTGCATGGCACAAATGTAAAGCTATTACCTTATTAAGGATAACAAAGTGGCGTCAGTTGAGTGAACATGGGTACGATAACTGTGTGTTGAATTCCTTTAAACATATAGCTGATCAATGCGGCGCCATCATAATTTTTATGTGATTTTTTTACATTGGCATTTTGTTGTCGCCTTGCAATATCTGCCTGGTCCATATCATTCCACGCTTCACCCTCATATATTCTGTAGGTAACCGTATTATGTCTGCGGTCTGCTTTCCTGCTCATGGTATCGTTCTTAGCAATATGTATGGGATAGCATTGGCCATTTATCCATGCCGTGTCGGGCATAATTGCTGTATCGCTGCATTGTAAGCCAATAACATAATTTATACCATGGTGCCCTGCCAAACCACCTGACCACGATTGCGAAGTTGCATTAGTAATCTTTACGCTTTGGGCATTTGTAACCAATGCAAGGCTCGTAAAAAGAGAGAAGATAATATAACGCATGGTAATGAATATTTATCCGAAAGGTAGAAAAGCAAAATGAAGAAAGCATGAATACTTTCCTTTTCAGATAAAACTATGATGCGTATTACCTTATTGAATCTTGATGATCTTTTGCTGGCTTGCTATGCTGCCATCAACATTAGTGATACGTATAAAGTAAACGCCATTAGGCAGGTTGTTTGCATCAACCGGTGTTATGTCGTCACCACCAGCAATTATAGTTTTTACTTTAAGCCCTAACTCATTATATACTTCAATAACCGAACCCTGCGGAGCATATTTTACATTAAATAAACCTTTGCCCGGGTTTGGGTAAATGGAAACAGTGTTTGCATCACTATTGTTATCAATACTTCTATGGTTGTTGGTTCCGGAATTGTTTGTACAACCCATATCAACGGTTTGTGTTGTTTGCACACCTCTGAAATCTGTTACTGTTACAGTATAAACACCCGCTAACTGGCTGCTTATCGAAGGTGTTTTTTCACCACCCGGGCTCCATGTATAAGTATATGGAGGATAGCCACCTGTTGCAGTTGCTGCTGCCGCATCATAATTATAACCGCAGGGGCCAACGGCTGTTTGAGTTGCTGTTACCGTAATAGGAGAGAGGGTTAATTTACGTACGCGGTTATCTTTATAGGTAGATACATAAATGTTTTCCATGCCATCGACAGTTACGCCTGATGGGCCACTTAGCAGAGCAGCTGTGGCGGGGCCGCCATCACCTAAAACAGAGCCTCCGCCGGCAATGGTGGTAATTATTCCTGAAGTATTTACCATACGTATGCGGTTATTGCCCTGGTCAGCAATAAATATATTCCCGAAATGATCTACAGCTATGGCTTCAGGATACATCAGTGCTGCATTGGTTGCCTGCCCGCCATCGCCGGAAAAGCCGGGTTTGCCACCGGCTACTACTGAAATAATTCCGCCCGGTGTTATTTTGCGCACTACCATATTTATAGCATCAGTGAAATATAAATTGCCCGAAATGTCAACTGTGAGAGATGTTGGCTGTTGTATGTTGGCTGCCGTGGCAGGGCCCCCGTTACCCGTGTTGCCTCCTGAGCCTGTACCGGCGTATGTGGTAATTATGCCTGATGTATTTACTTTACGTATGCGGTCGCCATAAACTTCAGCAATATATAAATTGCCATATCCATCAGAAGCCATGCTTTTTGCACCATTTATACCTGCTGCTGTTGCAGGTCCTCCATCGCCCGAAAATACGCCGCTTCCATTTCCGGCTGCGGTAATAATTACACCTGCACTGTTTACATAACGTATACGGTTATTATGGAATTCACTTATATATGCCGTAGGGTTTTCAAAAGCAAAATGAACACTTGCAGGATCGTATGCATAAACATCCCATGCGCATGTTTTGGCAGCAGTTGCAGGTCCTCCATCGCCACTATAACCATAACTTCCTGTTCCGGCATAGGTGGTAATAACGCCCACAGGGTTTATAATACGTATGCGGTAATTGCCTGCATCGGCAATTAATACATTGCCTGTGCGGTCAATTGAAACTCCATTCGGGTCATTTATCTCGGCACTGGTTGACTGCCCGCCATCGCCCGAATAACCCGCCGTGCCATTTCCGGCAACGGTGGTAATGATGTATGATTGTGCGTTTGTATAATGTGCAAATGAAATACAGGTAAAGATTAGCAGAAGGGACTTTTTCATGGTGTTTGTTTATTGCACTTTAATTATTTTTTGCTGGCTTATTATACTGCCATCAGTATTGCTTATACGCACAAAGTAAATACCATTGGGCAGGTTACTTGTATCTAAAAAGGTTGTTTCGTCGCCAGCCGAAATTACAGTTTTTTCATTAACCCCTAATTCATTATACAATTCTATAACCGAACCCTGGGGAGCATATTTTATGTTGAATAAACCTTTGCTGGGGTTAGGGTAAATGGAAACAGTGTTTACAGTAGTGTTATTGTTGGTAACATCCTGATGAGAAAGACCTCCTC
>Ga0210396_10001412_pt1 | contig 26211 bp, 18 predicted proteins | sample IncBWH17OmetaG_FD_155466 | JGI IMG/M metagenome (GOLD analysis project Ga0210396, IMG submission 155466) | Forest soil microbial communities from Barre Woods Harvard Forest LTER site, Petersham, Massachusetts, United States - Inc-BW-H-17-O ... | reverse complement strand
GTTGGATCGGGAAGTCATCCGCTGCAAGACCTGTGGTCTCGTCCAGTACCGTACGCGCACGGGGAATTGCCGCCGTTGCGTGCGCGCCCTGCCCCAGCGCTTGGAGTTCCTGATTCCTCCACCGGCACCTGAGGAGGAAGCAGCCGTTGAACCAGCGTCGGAAAAGTTCGTCAACCAGGAGACGGTCGAGAATATCGGCCAGCGGATTCGCCAATTGCGCGAATCGCGCGCGATGACCCAGAGCCAACTGCAATCGCGCTCGAAGGTCTCGCGGTCTTATTTGTCGCGCATCGAAAGCGGGCAGATGACGCCAAGCCTCGGCACGCTGGAGAAGATTTCCGAGGCGCTGAACGTCGGCTTGAACCGCTTCTTCATCCCGGAATCGGATGGCGAAGCGCTGCTCGAAGATCCGTTCATCCAGGGATTGCGGCCGTTCCTGAGGCAATTGGATTGGGAACAGTGGCAGTCCATCCTGAAGCGCCTGCAGGCGATCAGCGATCACGTTCATGCAGCGCCCGTCACTCTCCGCCCTATCGGTAATCCGGCGCGGCTGCCGCAGCCCGCGTCGGCGAATGGCAACGGCAACGGACACATCGGAGCCGGCCTTTCGAATGGGCTCGCGCACACGCTGGCCCATGGTCACCCGCAGGGCTATCCGCTGCGGCGTCCGGGGGCGCCTTTCGGGTCGCAGGGCAAGCCTGCGTTTCAACGGCCGCTCGCGCGGTAAGTTTTTTTCAGGCAGAGCACAGATTGACGCGGTGTCTCTCGAATCGATCGAGGGACGCCGCGTTTTTCGTTTTGCGTGGACAGTTGTCGGAGAGCTTTGTTCGATCAATCTCGGGACAGACAGGAATGTCTGTCCTACCTTTTTTTGCGGGCACGATTTGGGGAGAGACAATTATTCGCGGACTACGGAAACTTTGGCGGAGGGGACTTCCTGTCGCGTGAGGCGGTGGTTGGTGTCGAGAAGCAAGAGGATTTCGAGGTCGGCGGTGGTGACCTTGAGGCCTTCGAAGGATTTTCCGTCGGCGGTGGCGGAGCCGGTGGACTCGACGGTGATGGAGCCGGGAGTGAGCTCCTGGGGAATGAGGACGGGAAAGGTTTGCGTGCCGCGCTTGGACCAATCGTAGACGCGCGCGAGCACGGCGTATTGATAGTAGAGGTTGTTGTCCAGCACGGCGATCAGCGGGGAATTAAACGTGAGATCTTGCTGGAAGGGGCGTGCGCCTTGCATTTCGAGGATGATGCTGGCGACGCCGTTGGCGAAGGTGATGTGCGCGCCGTTGGTTTTTTCGGCTTGCGCGGTCCACTCGTAGCTGATGGGAGCGCCATTGGATTGAAGCGTGAGCGTGCCGGAGACTTTGCTTGCTCCACCGGCGGGTAGCTTGATGTCCGAGGCGCCTTTGGCGAGCCAGCCACCGCCGTTGGGCGCGATTTCGAACTCTTCGTGGCCGACGGTCTGGCCGTCGAGTTTGATGGTGAATTTGGCCTTGTCCTGAGCGAAGACCGCAGCGGCGGAATTTGCGGTGCTCTTTTTTTGAGCGGCGAACGTGAGCGCTGCGCAGGCGGAAATCGTGAGAGCCAAGCCGAACGATGCTGTTTTGAATTTCAAGGTGCTTCTCCCCGCGTCTATTCTCTCTCAGGGGAGAGGTTTTTCGACGAAGAGATGCGCTTCGTTTCCACCAGAAGCAACAATGCCACGGCGAAGGATTTCCGCGACGACCTGGGCGGGTTCGCCGGAACTGTCCACGCGGTGATCGGCAAGTTGATAGGAAGGGAGGCGCTGGGCGTGGAGGGCGCGGAAGCTGGACTCGTCGCGGAAAAGCGGGCGGCCGGTCATAGTCATGCAGCGGGAGAGGAGGATTTCGATCGGGGAGTCGAGCCAGAGAACGGGAACGCCGGCGGTGCGAAGAAATTCGGGGCAACCGGGCTGCGCGTAGGTGCCGCCGCCGAGGGCGAGCACGGTGCTTTCCTTGAGCTCGGCGGCGCGGCCGAGCGCGGCACGAAGCTGGTCGGCTTCGATCTTTCGAAAGGCGGACTCGCCGAGGCGTTCGAACATATCGGGAATGGTCAGACCCGCGGCTTGTTCGATGCGTTCGTCGAGATCCACGAAGCGCCAGGCGAGCTGGCGCGCGAGGAGCGTGCCAACGGTGGTCTTGCCGGAACCCATGAATCCGGCGAGACAAAGAATCGGGACGCGAGCTTGCGGCCCGCGCGAAGAAGGAGTTGTTACCACGCGATTGTGGCGCGAAAACCTAATCGCGCTTCAGAATGCGAATTGTACCACTGTAGGAAGAGAGTTCGACTTTTGCGAGGCCCTGGCCGAAGGTGCCGAAGAAGCCCTTGGTGAACTTGGAAGCGATGTGCTTGACGCCGTGGGAATCGGGCCTCAAGAAAGCCGCGGCCTGATTGTCCACGATGCCCATGGTGGTCTGGGCTTTCAGATCGAAGGAATCGTTGCCGGAAAAGCGAACTTCGACGAGGCCTTTGCCGCTCTTCATGGTGTACAGACCGGTGCGAACGAAATCGCCGTCGAAGAGGATGTTTCCGGTAGTCGTCAACAGATTGACATTGGTCAAGCCGGGCTGAAGAATTTGCGCGTTGCCACTGATGGAGCTGAACTCCAGCTTGCCGGCGCACTGCGTACAGACCAAGGAGCCGCCGGTGGTACGGACGATGATGTAGCCGGAGACCTCCTTGAGGTGGACATCGCCGGCGACACTTTCGAGCTTCATGTCGCCCATGACCTGTTCGACATAAATGAGGCCGGTCTGGGTGGTCAGTTGGAGCTCGGTTTCTTCCGGCACCGTGAGTTGTAGGTTGGTTTCCAGTTCCAGAGGTTGAGCGGAACCGTCAACGATGCTGGAGGTGACGTCAATGCGATCGCCGGCTTGCTCGATGTCCACGGCGACTTTGTCGGAAGAGCGCGTTCCAGTGATCACGACCTCTGGATTTTTCCAGGACTTTACTTCAATGCGGCCGTTGGCGACGTTATGAATGGCGACAACGGGGCGGCCGTGTACGGGAAAATGTTTTTCGATGTGTTGTCCCGCGGCTATGGCGGCAGCGGGCCAAAGGAAAAGACCGGCGCAAAGCAACGGCATGAAGCTCGCGTTCACATGTGAGCTTGACCGTGCCGGGGACAGCTTATTCGCTCGGATACCCATGTTAGTTAACGCTCCCACCACGATCCATCATCGTGGACAGTAATTCCGCTTTTTGCTGGTAGGCATTGGCCAAATATTCGCGGGCCAAGTCATCCTGCGGCTCTTCTTTGACGCGGCGCTCGCAGTCGGCAATAAAATCGTCAACGGTTTGCAGATTGTCCCGCAGGGAGGCATCCACGGGGGAAGTGCTGGCAAGAATCATGCCGCGCGCCACGGGCTCTTGATCGTTGAGGGTCGTACGCGTGGCGGAGAAGTCATTCAGCGCCACTACCGAAGGTTGCAGCGAAGACGGCTCATTCACGCGATTGTCGTTGGTAATTTGCAGAACGGCGGCCGCGGCGATCAACACGCCCACGGTAGCGGTAGCCAAGGCGCGGCTGTGGAACAGATCACTGAAACCATGCCACCAGGAAGCGCGCTCGATAGCGGGCTCAAAGGGCGGCGCAAGAACGGGTTCCTTGATAATTCCTTCGGCCTCGAGTTGTGCGCGGAGAGAAATCCAGACGCGCTCGGGAGGCGCAATTTCCGAAGGCATCTTGCGAGCAACATCCACGATGGCGGTCAAGTCCGCAAGGAAGTTGCGGCACTCGCGGCACTCGGAAAGATGCGCGCTGACCTCCGCCGGAAGCGGGGCCAAACCTTCCTGTTCGACTACAACTTCCACGTCCCTACACAACATGGCCATCACTCCAAGAGGCCGGCCGCTGGACGGCCGTCCCGCTCGACTTCACACCGACCTGACCGGCGCATTTCTCCGTCCACGCCGCGAAGTCGCTTCCACACCCCGAACAAGTTACACCTATTGTAGCTCAGTCGTCGTGCGCCGTCTGGGCTTTCGCCGCATGCCGTACCTGCCGGGCTTGTTCGCGAACCTCTTCCTGAAGAAGTTCGCGCAGACGCGTACGCGCTTTATGCAACTGCGACTTCGAATTTCCCACCGAACATCCCATGATGTCCGCAATCTCGTTGTGCTCGTAGCCCTGAACATCGTGGAGCACAAAGACGGTGCGATACCCGGGCGGAAGCTTTTCGACGGAACGTTCCAGATTGACCCGGTCCACCGCGCCGCTCAGGCGCAAATCGGGAGCGCCAATGTCTTTCCTTGGGCCGCCTGTTTCTTCGTCGGGCTCCGTCGTTTCTTCCAGAGAGGCCACCGGAAGCGTCTTCTTCCGCAAGCGCATAAGCACTACGTTGACCGTCATCCGGTGCAACCAGGTGGAAAAAGCCGACTCGCCCCGGAACGTCCCGATTTTGCGGAAGAGCTGCAGGAACGCTTCCTGCATGAGATCTTCCGCGTCCGAAGGGTTATTCACCATGCGCAGGCACAAGGCGTAAACGCGGCGGCCATGGAGTTGATACAAGAACTCAAAGGCCGCGGCATCCCCAGCTTGCGCCAGACGTATAGCATCCGCTTCAGTCACCGGTTTGGTAGACCGAGGAGAAGTCGCTGCATTGGAATCGCCTGGTCGGTTTCGAGCCAACGGTCCAATAGCGGCGCATCCACCACTTCGGATGCACCGTATACCCCCTTGAGTTGTCCTGGCCGAAGCGCGCATGTCTAAAAGAGACACCCCCCAAAGGGGGATTATTCCCGGAGGAGTAGTCCGGGGACACGGGTGCTAGCCGGAGAGACTATTGTCCCGCGATTGGGGCCATCCGTCTATGGCGGAGCAGACGCTGGCGGGCCGGGACATCCGTCTTGTGAGGCTCGGAATGATCGCAGACGGTTTTGCGAAAGGCCGTCAACTGGTCTGCCGGGAGGACAATCAAGAAGGATTTGAACAAAACCACGGTTTCCCGGAGGCAGGTATTGAGGTCGAAGTGATTCGAATCGACCTCCTCCCACGTACTTCCCGAGTTTGCCGCCGCCTCCTCGGCAAGATCCAGGGCTGCGTCGCGGAAATCCTTGCCAAGATCTTCGACCATCTCTTCCAGAGTGCTGACCTTGTGGAGAAATTGGAAGCGGTGGGAGAACAGGACACGATTCAGGAGGCCACTCATGCGCGCGGCGTGGCGGCCTCTCTGACCGCGGAAATTCGCGGGATCGAGGGGAGCGGCGTTTGGAATGGTGCCGTAATGCCTGGCGTGTTCGGAAAGGGCGCGGAGCAGGGCGGCAAGCGGTTCGGTCAGCAGCGGGCACAACTCCGAGGAAACGGCGACGGCCTTGAGGGATTTACTCAATTGACCGTCGCGCCGGAGACGGATGGCCTCATCGAGCACGACGCTCCACATGGTGTAGGTGGACTCGAGCTCCTGGGTGTTCCTATGGAAAAACTTTTCTTTCTCATCCGGCAACCAGGCAAACCAGTCGTCTCTGACCGATATGCCGCGGGCTGGGAAGGAGCGGGCGCGGTCTTTCACGGGAGATCTCCGTAAGGGGCAGCGGGGGGAGTATATCAAAAAACGATTTTTGCGAAGTGGTGGAAATTTCCTTCCCGGCGGAAAGAGTATCCAGTTGAGCTGGCGTTATATAACCGCTCGTTAGGTTAGCGCCTCTTTACTGTAACTATCCGTAAATTTGGCCGCCTTGCAATGAGGGGGCATTTGTCGAGGAAGAGGACGGTCTCCGGAGCAATGGGAGCGGGGCGCCGAGCGCGCCGGGGCAAGATTCCCATCCTTATATATAATCCAGGTCCCGCGAGCTACCAGGTGTGTCGAAAAAACTCCGGGTGATGCAAGAGCGTTTACGGGAGCCGGCATGAAGCAGGATTCTACACAAGGGGTGTTCTCGCCTAAGAGTGATTCGAATTCAGGGCAGCGGGATTTGGCCGGGAGCCGGGACTCGCTCTTTTCCGGGAGCATGAGCGTCGCTTGGCTGCTCGCGGGGGCGGCTGTTTTGCTGCAGGTGGCTACGAACGGGCGCTATGGGTATTTCCGTGACGAGCTTTATTTTATAGAGGCCAGCAAGCATTTGGACTGGGGCTATGTGGACTTTGCGCCGCTGGTGGCGTGGCTGGCGCGAGGGACCATCGCGCTGCTGGGCGATTCGCTCCATGCCATCCGCGTCCTGCCGGCGCTGGCGCAGGGCGCGGAGATCGTGCTGACCGGGCTGCTTGTGAGGGAGTTCGGCGGGAAGCGATTCGCGGTGTTTCTGGCTTGCGTTTCGGTGTTTGCGGCGCCGGTGATTCTGGGGAATGCGACGCGGCTCTCGATGAATCCGTTCGAGCCTCTCTTCTGGATGGGTTGTGTCTACTTTCTTTTGCGAGCCATCAACAGCGATCAACCCAGGCTGCTTGTGTGGTGCGGCGTACTGCTGGGCCTGGGACTGGAAAACAAGCATTCCACGGCTTTTTTTCTAGTGAGTCTTATCGCTGGACTGCTTGTTACTTCCCAGCGGCGGCTTTTGTTCTCGAAGTGGTTCTGGATTGCGGCGGCGGTGGCTTTGCTGCTCTTTCTTCCCAATCTGGTCTGGCAGATCCACCACCATTTTCCGACGCTGGAGGCGTTGCGGAATGTGAAGGCGACCCATAAGAACATTGAGCTGCCGCCGGTGGCGTTTTTCCGGCAGCAGATTCGAATGCTCAATCCGGCCAGCGTTCTTGTGTGGTTCGCGGGGCTGGGGTACCTGCTGTTTCATGGCGGAGGCAAGCGGTATCGGAGTTTGGGAGTGACGTATTTGGTGTTTCTGGCGGTGATGATGGCCCTGAAGGGGAAGGACTATTATCTGGCGCCGATCTACCCGATGTTGTACGCGGCGGGTGGGGTGTTTTGGGAGAGGCTGACGGAGGCGCGCGCGCGGCTGCGTTGGGTGCGGGTGGCGATTCCGGTACTGGTGGTGGCGATCGGCGCGATTGCCCTACCACTGACGGTTCCCATTTTGCCGGTGGAGAAAATTGTTTCTTATATGGAGGCGCTGGGGATCAAGATGACGCGGACGGAGGTGCAGGACCACGGGCTGCTGCCGCAGCATTTCGGGGATGAGTTTGGCTGGCCGGAAATGGTGGCGGCGGTGGCGCACGTGTATGACGCGCTGCCCGCGGAACAACGGGCCAAGACGGGGATCCTGGCGGGGACGTACGGCGATGCGGGGGCCATTGATTTTTTTGGGCCGCGGCTGGGGCTGCCGAAGTCCATTAGCGCGCACCAGAATTATTACCTTTGGGGGCCGAGGGAGTACACCGGGGAGAGCTTGATTTTTTTGCACTATGATCTCGAGGATGTGCAGCGGTGGTGCCAGAGCGTGCGGGAGGGGCCGAAGCTGGAACCTTATTATGGGATGGCGGAGGAGCATTACACGATACTGGTTTGCGCGGGGCTGAAGAAGCCGCTGGCGGAAGTTTGGCCGCGGTTTAAGGTTTGGAACTAGGGGTGACACGTACCGGTTCGCGGCCAACCCTCAAACACACTTGGCCGCCAAGAATACCTACTGATGGCTCAGTTTCCGATAAGCGCGGGATCAAGCGGAATGTAGAACAGCTAGACTATAATTTGGCCATGTTCCTATTTGCATCGTGGCTCGAAAGCTGGACGTTTAAGGGGCGTCAGAAGCGATTCGAGCGTGATCTTCAGAAGGAATATTCCTGGCTCTTCGAGAAGTTTGATGGTCGAATCGTCCCCCAAAAACGATATAGGCAAGTGCTCGATTACATAGTTGCAACTGTAGCTGTGGGTGACCTGCTTTTTCAATTTGTCAGAGGCAACGGCGATTTTCACGTCAACGTAGCTCCCTCGCATTCGCCGAACGACTGGTTAGAATTTGGACGGGCGATTGATTTTGCATGTGATGCCGAGCGAACCCAAACACCCACGATGCGGATGTCGGACTTCCAGCGACTGTTCGAGGCCAATTTCGAACGTCTTAAGGTTTATTTTTCCAAAGAAGAATATGAACGTTCGAAACGTTGGCGGAAGCTAGCGATCAATCTTGGAAAGCACACCAAGTCCTGATTTGTCGCGTAATCGGACACTGAGCCGCGACCCCAAGGCGTGATTCCTTGCTCAAGCGGCGGGCGCGCCGCTATACTCGGAACCCATCACTTCTGAAAGGAATTTTCCGTTGCAATTTGAGCCGCGCGACCAGTTTGAGCAGCGCCAGAAGAAACTCGAGCAGATCCAGGCGCTGGGATACGAGGCGTATCCGCGGGAGTTTCGCTGGACGGATACGCCCGCGGCGCTGGCGGAGAAGTACGGGCAGACGACGGGCGCGGAGCTGGAAGCGAACAAGCGCGAAGTGCGCGTGGCGGGGCGCATCGTTTCCTACCGGTTGATGGGGAAGGCGGGGTTTGCACACCTGCAAGGGTCGGGGAAGCGGATCCAGATTTATGTGCGGAAGGATGTCGTTGGCGAAAAGGGATTTCAACTTTTTCACCTGCTGGACCTGGGCGATTCGATTGGGGTGCGCGGGCACTTGTTTCGAACGAAGACCAATGAGCTTTCGATCTGGGTGGAGGAGTTGTTTTTTCTTTCGAAAGCGCTGCTGCCGCTGCCGGAGAAGTGGCACGGGCTTACGGACGTGGAGCTGCGCTACCGGCAGCGCTATCTGGACTTGATCGCGAATGAAAAATCGCGCGAGGTGTTTGTAACGCGCACGCGGATTATTCAGGAATTGCGGCGGTTTTTCGACGCGCGGGGCTACATCGAAGTGGAAACGCCGATGATGCACCCGATCGCGGGCGGAGCCACGGCGCGGCCGTTCACCACGCATCACAACACGCTGGACATTACTTTGTATTTGCGGATTGCGCCGGAGCTTTATTTGAAGAGGCTGACGGTCGGGGGATTCGACCGGGTGTACGAGATCAACCGGAATTTCCGGAATGAGGGGATTTCGACGCAGCATAATCCGGAATTCACGATGCTGGAGTTTTACGAGGCGTACAGCAATTATCGCGACCTGATGGACATGAATGAGCAGCTTTTTGCGCTGGTGGCGAAGAATATTACCGGGTCGACGACGGTGAAGTACGGCGAGACGGAGCTGGATTTTTCGAAGATGCAGCGGCTGACGATGCGGGAAGCGATTGTGAAGTATTGGCCGGCGGAGGCGGGGGAAGCTCCGGCGCTGGCTGATTTCGCGCGGCCTGGCGGGGCGCAGGAAGCGACGAATCGGTACAACGCTTGGGCGAAGCGGACTGGCGCGCCTTATGCCGTGGCCAAAGGCACATTGGCGGATGGCGAGTGGACGGGGCTGCTGTTCGAAACGATGGCGGAGGACAAGCTGGTGCAGCCCACGATTTTGTACGATTTTCCGACGGAGATTTCGCCGCTTTCGAAACAGAAGCCGGAGGATCCTTCGCTGACGGAGCGGTTCGAAATCTACGTGGCGGGGATGGAAGTGGCGAATGGATTTTCCGAACTGAACGATCCTGGCGAGCAGGAGCGGCGCTTTCTGGCGCAGATCGCGCAGGGCGGCGAGGAAGTGCCGAAGCAGCTTGACGTGGATTATATCCGGGCGCTCTGCCATGGCATGCCGCCGACGGCGGGCGAAGGCATCGGGATTGACCGGCTGACGATGCTGCTGACGGATTCGGCGTCCATCCGCGACGTGATTCTATTTCCGCTGCTGCGTCCCGAAGCGGGCGGGGAATCATCTTCCACTACCGAAGCGCACGGCGCGTAACGTATCCTTCCCACTACGATGAGATTCGAATGGTTTGTTGCGCGGCGGTACCTGCGATCGCCTTACCGGCCGGCGGTGCTGCGGCTGGTGACGTTGTTTTCCGTTGTGGGAGTGGCGGCGGGCGTGGCCACGCTGGTGATCGCGCTCTCGATGAACACGGGATTTCGCGAGACGCTGCAGGAGCGGCTGCTGGGAGTGACGGCGCATGTTTCGCTGACGCGGCCGGGGTCCAGGGGAATCAGCAACTACGAGGAGCTAGCGAAGAAGCTGGCGGCGATACCGGGGGCGAAATCGGTGACGCCGGCAGTTTATCAGACGGTGCTGCTGTCTTTTGCTGGGCAAGCGCGCGGGGTGGTGACGAAGGGGATTGATCCGGAGCGCGAACGGGCCAGCGATGAAGCGTTGCAACGGATCGTGGCGGGGCGGCTGGATTTTTCGGCGGATGCGGATGGCATTGACGCTCTGGTGGTGGGGAAGCAATTGGCGGACGAATGGAAGCTTTCGCCGGGGGATTACGTGACGCTGACGAGCCCGCAGGGGCGGCTGACGCCGTTTGGATTGATGCCGCGGACGCGGAGGTTTCGCGTGGCAGGCGTGTTCGATTCGGGGTTTTACGATTACGACGAGAATTGGTGCTTTGTGACACTTGCGGCGGCGCAAGGACTTTCCGGCGCCGGAGACGTAGTGAACGTACTGGAGTTTCGATTGAATCAGCCGGAGCGAGCGGGTGAGATTGCGGACGAGGTGCAGAAAGCGGCGGGGCCGGGATTTGCGGCGGCGACGTGGATGGAAGAGAACCGCGCGCTGTTCCGGGCGCTAAGGCTGGAGAAACTGGTGACGGCGATTTTCATTGGGCTGATTACGTTTGTGGCGGGGCTCAATATTTTGGTGGTGCTTTCGATGACGGTAACGGATAAGGCGAGGGACATTGCCGTACTGGTGTCCATGGGAGCGCGGCGGGAGCAGATTCGAACGATTTTTTTGTGGCAGGGAATCGCGATTGGGGCGACGGGAACGATTGCGGGGCTAGTGCTTGGATATGCGTTCGCGGTGGTGGCGGGGAGTTACCATTTGATTCCGCTTGATCCACAGGTATATGCGGTGCCGTATGTGCCGTTTCACCCGAGCGTGATGGATGGAGTGTGGATTACGGTGGTGGCGATGATGATCTCGGTTGGCGCGACGATATTGCCGGCGCGGGCGGCGTCGCGGCTGTTGCCGGTGGAGATTCTGCGGTATGAGTAGAGGGCGGAACCGGTGTGAAGAATCGGCGATTCTGGGGATGGAATGGCGCGCCGTTTGCTCCTACTTTAGAGGAAGGGTAGGCGGGCTGCGCCGGGAGGAGACGCGGAATCCCGGCACGGCCAGGAACCACTGCAAGCTGTTGAAAATAGAAAGATTATGAGAGGTGGAAGTTACCCAAGAATTGCCCTCTTTTCGGCAGGCGAGCGGACAGCCAAAAATGGGAAACAGTTTGCTTTCTCTGAGCCACGACTGTTGAGGCGGGAAAGATACAGGAACGGGCAAAGAAGCATCTAAGTAAGGTAGAGGACGAGGAAAAGCAAGAGAATTCAGAGGAGAAACCGAATCACGGAATGACGCCCCAAGCCCAAGACGCGAAGCAAACTGCCGCGGGCGATTTGCGGACCGCGAGCGTCGTGCTGGAAACGCGCGGGCTGAAGAAAGCGTACGGGAGCGGCGAGAAGCTTCTTTCGGTTTTGGTGGATGCGAATCTGATTTTGCGGCAGGGAGAGATGGTCGCGATCGTGGCGCCATCGGGAGCCGGCAAAAGCACTCTTCTACATCTGCTGGCCGCGCTAGACACACCAACGAGCGGTACAGTATACTTCGCTTCGAAAGCCATTGAATCGATTAACGAACGGGCGCTGGCGGAATTCCGGAATCGTGCCGTGGGATTTTTGTGGCAACGGCACCAGTTGCTGCCCGATTTTACGGCTGCGGAAAACGTAGCCATGCCGCTGCTGTTGCGCGGCGACGATTTTACTTCTGCGCTGGGGATGGCGCGGAAGTGGCTGGCGGAGGTGGGCTTGGAAAACCGAGCCGATCACCGCGCAGGGGAACTCTCCGGAGGGGAACAGCAGCGCGTGGCGATTGCCCGGGCGCTCGTCACTGGGCCGAGCGTGCTGCTGGCAGATGAACCTACCGGAGATTTGGACGAGCAGAATGCTTGGGCCGTGTTCGAGTTGCTGGAGCGGCTGCACCGCACGCACAAATTGACGTCGCTGATCGCGACGCACAATCTGGCGCTCGCTGCGCGGTGCGATCGTATTCTGGGATTGGAACATGGCGTTCTGCGGACTCGCGAGGCTGCGGCTGTCGCGAGCGGGGCCCCCGGGGGAGAAGCGAGCTAACGTGTTCGAACGGTATACGGAAAAGGCGCGACGCGTCATATTTTTTGCGAGGTACGAAGCCAGCCAATACGGCAGCCCGTACATCGAGACGGAGCATTTGCTGCTCGGCTTGATGCGCGAGGACAAGGCGCTGGCGAACCGCTTCCTGCGGCAGCAGGGTTCCATCGAGTCCATCCGCAAAGAGATTGAGGCGCGCATCACCATCCGCGAGCGCATCTCCACGTCGGTGGAAGTGCCGCTGAGCGCGGAATGCAAGCGCATCCTTAATATGGCGGCGGAAGAGGCAGAGCGGCTCGGGCACAAGCACGTGGGGACGGAACATTTGCTGCTCGGCATCCTGCGCGAGGAAAAATGCTTTGGCTCGGAAATTTTGATGGAGCGCGGGCTGCGGCTTTCCACACTGCGGGAAGAATTGGCGCGCACGTCGGGTGAGAAGACGGCAGCGGCGCGGCCGAAAGAAACTTCCTTACTCGCAGAATTCAGCCGCGATTTGACACAGGCGGCTTCGGAAGGATCGCTCGATCCGCTGGTGGGACGCGAAGGGGAAGTGGAACGCGTCATTCAGATTTTGTGCCGGCGGACGAAGAACAATCCGGTTCTCATTGGGGAGCCGGGCGTCGGCAAGACGGCCATTGTAGAAGGCCTGGCACAACGCATTGCGGATGGGGATGTTCCGCCGTTTCTTGCGGACAAACGAATTCTTTCTCTCGACCTTTCCTTGATCGTCGCGGGCACAAAATACCGCGGGCAGTTCGAAGAGCGCCTCAAGACCATTATGAAGGAGCTGATGGAGAGCCAGAACTCCATCATCTTTATTGATGAGCTGCACACACTGGTTGGCGCGGGCTCGGCGGAAGGCTCGCTGGACGCCGCGAATATATTGAAGCCGGCGCTGTCACGCGGCGAAATTCAGTGCATCGGCGCAACGACGCCTGGCGAATACCGGAAGTCAGTGGAAAAGGATCGCTCGCTGGAGCGGCGCTTCCAGGCTGTGAAGGTTCCGGCTCCAAACGAAGAGGAAGCCGTTCAGGTCATCAGCGGCGTCCGCGAGCGCTACGAGAAATTCCACGCCGTAAGCTACACCGATGAAGCGCTGCGCTATTCCGTCTATCTTTCGAACCGCTACATTCCGGATCGCTTCCTTCCAGACAAAGCCATTGATCTGATTGATGAAGCCGGGGCGCGCGTGAAGCTGCGGCAAGCCACGGTTCCCGAAGAAGTCGGGGAAGTGCAGAAGCGCGTCAAGTTCATCACTCACCGGATGGAAACGGCCATCGCCAATCACGAATTCGAGAAGGCGCGTTTCTATTCCGAAGAAGAGCGCAAGGAAAAGGAAAATCTGCGCGGACTGCGCGAGCGGTACAAGCTGGACGACGCTTCGACGGGCATCGTAACGCGGGAAGATATCGAAGAAGTGGTTTCGCGCTGGACAGGTATCGGCGTCACCTCCATCAAAGAAGACGAGCAACAGAAACTGTTGCGCATCGAGCCGGAACTGCACAAGCGCGTCATCAGCCAGGACAAAGCGATTACGGCGCTGGCACGCGCCATTCGCCGCAGCCGCGCGGGGCTGAAATCGCCTTTGCGTCCGGTGGGCTGCTTCTTCTTCCTGGGGCCGACGGGCGTGGGCAAGACGGAAGTCGCGCGGCGCCTGGCGGAATTCCTGTTTGGGTCGGAGAAGTCGCTGGTGCGTTTCGACATGTCGGAGTTCATGGAAAAGCACTCCGTATCGAAACTCATCGGGGCGCCTCCAGGGTACGTGGGCTATGAAGAAGGCGGGCAGTTGACGGAGCGCGTTCGCCGGACGCCTTACTCGGTGATCCTGCTGGATGAAATCGAGAAGGCGCATCCGGACGTCTTCAATATATTGTTACAGGTATTCGAAGACGGGCAGTTGACGGACGGGCTCGGCAATACCGTGGATTTCCGGAACACCATCATCATCATGACTTCGAACCTCGGCGCGCGGCATTTGCAGAAGCGCACCTCCATGGGTTTCCAGTCCGGCACGGATGAGGCCGGCCAGAAGAGCATGGAAGAGATGGTGATGAACGAAGTAAAGCGGGCGTTCAATCCGGAGTTTCTGAACCGGCTGGACGAAGTGATTATCTTCAATCCGCTCGGCGATGAAGACTTGCTTCGCATCATTGATTTGCTGGTAGGCCAGCTGAACGACACGCTGATTCACCGGCAGGTCCAGGTCGTCCTCTCCCCGGAAGCACGGCAGTGGATACTCGAGAAAACGTGCGCGGACCGCAGTTATGGGGCTCGTCCGCTACGCAGGGCTTTGCAGAAGTACGTCGAAGACCCGCTCTCCGAGGCGCTGATTCAGGGTGGAATCCAAAGGCCGGCGACACTCCAGATTTATGTCGCAGGGGAAGGCCTGTCGTTCCGTCCCGTCGGTGAGGCAACCCCGGTCGTCCACTAGCGAATCTGACACAACGCAAGAGGGACTCCGACCGGGTCGGGGTTCACGCACGGCCGGCCCACACCGGGTCCGGCGGGAGAAAAACATCTTGAGTTCGGGGGGCGCGGCCTTGACCACCTCAATGGCCGCTCAAAGAAAAGTCTGTTCGCCGTTTGGGTTTTTAGCGGCCCGGATGACGCGAATTTTCGCGGTGGCATTGCTGTTTTCGATTGCTTCGCCCGGAGCGAGGCCGCAAGACCCGCAATCGGATTCCACTTCGAAGTCGCGCTCCTATCTCTTCTCCGCATCCGTCGATTTGATCACCGGGAAGGAATCCATCGAGGACCGCTCAGCCGCGGACCAGCAGGCCGCGGCAGCGCAGCAGTACGTGATAGACCGCATTGATTTTGTCGGCAACCGCCGGGTGCGCAGCGACACGCTGAAGGCCCGCATATTCAGCCGCGAGGGCGACCCGTATAACGAAGAAACGCTGCGGCGCGATTTTCAGGCCTTGTGGAACACGCAATTCTTCGAGGACGTGAAACTTCGCGTGGAGGATTCGCCGAAGCGCGCGAACGGCAAGATCATCATTTTCGACGTGAAAGAGCGCCCGCAGATCCGCCGAATCCGCTACGACGGGAATCATTCGGTATCCGAATCGGACATTCTCGATCGCTTCAAGGAACGAAAGGTCGGGTTGAGCGTCGAGAGCCAGTTCGATCCGACAAAAATCAGGAAGGCGGAAGTGGTATTGAAAGAACTCCTCGGCGAGCACGGCCGGCAGTTCGCGAAAGTGACGCCGCAGTACGAGCGCATCGCGTCGAGCAACGCGGTGATTCTCGTATTCAAGATTGATGAAGGGCCGAAGGTCAAGGTCGGGCACATCAAGTTCACGGGAAATCACGCGTTCAGCAACCGGAAGTTGATCCGCGCCATGCGCCACGACCGGCCGTACGGGGTCCCTCTGTATTTCTGGGATATCCCCGTACTGTCGAAAACGTATGACCGGGAAAAACTGAACGAGGATCTGGAGGTCGGCGTACGCGGGCTGTATCGCGACAACGGATACTTCAAAGTTTCGGTGGGCGATCCCATCCTCGAAAACATCGACACCGAAAGCTATAAGCTGGGTGTTCCTCTCACGGGACGCAGCCACGGCAAGGCCGTCAACATCACCATCCCCATCGAAGAGGGCGACCGCTACCACATGGGGACGCTGAGAATCGTGAGCGCCGATCCGGACAAGGCGCTGACCTTGAAGGTTGAAGCCTTGAAGGGATTTTTTCCGTTGAAGCCAGGCGATATTTTCTCGACCGAAAAGGTACGCAAGGCCCTGGAGAATTACGGAAAGGCTTACGGCGAATACGGTTTCATTGACTTCACACCGGAACCGGAGACGGAAATCGACGAAGAGAAAAAAATCATTAACATGACGCTGAAGTTCGACGAGCAAAAGCAATACTACGTGAGGCGCATTGATTTCAGCGGGAACACCACCACGCGCGACAAGGTCATCCGGCGCGAACTGCTCATTGATGAAGGCCAGCTCTTTAACAAGCGATTGTGGGAGTTGAGCGTCCTGCGACTGAACCAGCTGGACTATTTTGACAAGATCGAGGCGGACAAGGCGGCCGAGCTAAAGAAAAACCCCAAAGACGGCACGGTCGACATCACATTGAAGCTGAAGGAAAAAGGCAAGCAGTCGATTGGTTTGCAGGGCGGCGTAAGCGGACTGGCGGGCAGCTTCATCGGACTCACGTATCAGACCAACAACTTCCTGGGCCTTGGAGAGAGGCTGACGCTTTCCGCGCAGTTTGGCGATCTGACGCGCAGTTTCAGCTTTGGATTTACCGAGCCTTACCTGTTCGACCGTCCGATTTCATCGGGCTTCACGATATTCTCGAGCCGTTACAAATTCGACCAGGCGCAGCAAGAAGCGATCCTCTTGCAGCAATCCGTCAGCATCAATCCGCAATTTGTGCAGAACTACACGCAGAACAGCGACGGGTTCACGATCTTTGCCAGCCGGCCGATCCGGAAATTGTCTTTTGCGCGTGTGACCTTGACCTACGGGTTGACGCGGACGAATATAACTTCTTTCAACGCGGCGTCCACACTGCTCTTCGAATCATTGCAGTTTCGAAGCCTTACAGGCCCCAGCGCACTCAACGGGATCGTCTCCAGCACTATCAGTCCATCGATCACCTATAGCACGATCGACAATCCCGTCAACGAGACGCGCGGCAAGAGTTTCTTTTATTCACTTTCGGTGTCAGGGCTTGGCGGCAATGTAGACACCGTTACCAATGTTTTTGATGTGAAGTACTTTCACCCGGTCCGCAAACGCCGCAACGTTGTGGGTTTACACTTTAGCGTCGCGCACACCACCGGTTTCGCCGGCAACGAAGTGCCGCCCTTCAGCCGGTTGTATATGGGAGGGGAGAACGATCTCCGCGGCTTCGATATTCGCTCCATCTCCCCGGTCACGTTCATTCCGGAAGCCACCGCGCAACGCATTACCTATCCCGATCCGATGTCAGGCGGCGCCTTGAGGTCGTTCACCGTGCCGGTGCTATCGTATGTGGCCACTTTGCCGGGGGGCGACCTGCAAGGATATAGCAACATTGAATACCGGATTCCCATCGTTGGTCCGGTAACGGCGGGGCTGTTTCTGGACGCAGGTACGGACGGCGTTCTGCGCCGGAGCGCGTTGCAGCTGAATTCGTCGGGTTTTCAGAGCCTGATTAATCCCGCGAACGGCGGGCAATTTCCCAATGCGGTGAATGCTGGTGGACTGACGCAACAGCTCGCCATTGCCCCTGGAACCAACTTTCGATTCCGCGCTTCCACGGGAATTGAGTTCGTGGTGCAGCTGCCGATCATTCAGGCGCCTTTCCGGATCTACTATGCGTACAACGTGAACCGGTTGCACCAACAAATAGTCGCCAAGCGGCCATTCATCGAGCCGACTGAGATTCAGAGTTTGTGTTCCCAGTTCGGCGGCGGGCCTGGATGCAGTTTGAATCCAGTGAAACCGCTCGAATCCAGCGTATACAACCTGGAAATAGCGCCTGAACTGGCATTTTTGCAGAACAATCCGGGGCGGTTGAACTATTTCGAACCCAAGACGACGTTCCGCTTCACGGTCAGCCGGACCTTCTGAGGAACGCGATGCTTGGAGGGATTTCATCCGGGATTGGCACAAAGGATTTTGTGAAAAATAATAATGGCAGCGCTCGCGGGAGATCCGCGGAGCATGTTAGCGTGGGGGAAATCGTGGGAAAGAAATTGAGGAGGCAACTCAGACTTCTCGGCTGTTTGCTTGCCGCGGCAGGCCTGTTGTGGCTGAACGGCTGCAGCAGCAGCAGCGCGAACGTGGTGAGTGTGGCGTTAAGCCAGACCGTTGCCACGGTCATCGTCAGCCAATCGCTCACGCTAACGGCTACCGTGAACGGCGCGACCAACCTGAACGTCACGTGGACCTGCACCTATACGACCACCACGGGATCCGGCACCACGCTCAAGACCAATCCTGCCGTAGCGTGCACCTCCGACACCGGAAATATTCCCGCCAATTCCACCACTACAACCGTCACCTATACGGCCCCATCGAAGGTTCCCGATCAGACGAAGTTTCAGGGCCTGCAGGTCCTCATCACGGCCACGTCCGTGCAAGACACCAAAAAGACAGGCGTCTGCACCATTACTCTGGACTCCGGCATAGCCGTGGGCATCGCTCCAGCCACCGCCACGGTGCCCGTCAAGGAACAGCAGCAATTCGCGTTCCAGATAACCAACGATCTGCAGAGCAAGGGTGTCACCTGGCTGGTGACGCAATCCGTACCGACGACGACTGGGACTACGGTAACAAACTATCCACAACTGCCGAGTTGTACGGTGTCAGGCAATGCCACGGGTTGCGGCTCGATCGATGCGAACGGGCTGTACACGGCGCCGGCGGTTGTGCCGACGAGCACAACGGTGACGAGCACGCCTGCAAACGTAACCGTAGTGGCCACCTCCGCGGCGGACAACACGCGGTTCACCATCGGCACGATCACGATCATCGCGGGCGGCCCCATCTCGTTTGGCGGGATTTCCCCCACCATCGCCCCGCAGGGCGCTGCGTTTTGGGACATTTTTCTGAACGCTCCGAACATTTCCTCGGCGTCGACCATCACGCTAACGGGCACACAAGGCGGTCCACCGACGACCCTGACTTCGATATCGGGCCAGATCAAGGTATTGTTTCCGATTCCCAATACGACGGTAACAAATCCCCCCTCGACGGGCGCACGCCTCCGCCTGAATGCGTTGAACCTTGCGAAGACGGATACCTATACGGTTTCCGTCAGTGATCCCGCTGAACCGGTGACGACTTCGCCGACGGGCTCCTATTCGTTCACGGTGCTGCCGGTGCGGCCCACCTCGATTGCTTCCATCCCCGACGATGTTCCACAGGGGACGCTGAACAATGAAATCCGATTGTCGGTGGATGGCGGCTACTTTGGGCCAGGCGGCCAGCTCGCCAACATACTTTTTGAGGGCAATTCAGTCCCGACCACGCTGTCCGGGCCACGCCAGCTGAACGCCGCATTTCCCAGCGCGGGCATCAATTCGGGGAGCCCGGGCCTCTATCAGCTTTCCGTGTCGCGGACCACACCCCCGCTGTCCCTTCCGCCAGCGGTAACCAATCTCGCGGTGTTCCCGAGCTACTCGGTCAATCCACCAGTGGTGGTCGGTTCAACGACAGCGGGCACAAACCCGAGCGCGATTGACATCGATCCGACGCTTGGAGTGGCCGTGGTTGCGGAAACAGGATCGAACGCCATCCAGTTTTATACCATTGGAAATCAAACGCTGACGCCGTTGGGTGCGCCCATCACAAGTGCGACAACGCCGGGAGTAACGATCAATGCGCCTACCGGTGTTTCGGTGAATCGTGCGAACCACACCGTGGCGGTGGTGAATTACGGAGATCAAAGCGTCTCGGTGCTGCCGATTCCTGGAGCGCCACAGCAGGCACCCGGGACGCCGTTCAACGTCTCGCTGGCGAACGGGATTACCTCCCTGAACACGACGACTACACCGTATGCCATTGGAGTGGACCCAGATACCAACCTTGCTCTGGTGGCCTATTCCAATCCTTCGACAACCAACCTGGCGAATATCGGCTTGATCGTGAATTTGAATCCGAACACAGGGACCAATGCTCCGTTTGGGTGTCCGCTGGACCACACCATCAATTCGGGTTCGACGAAAGTCGGGCAATGTTTGTTTGCGCAGGTATCCCTGAACACTGGTACGTATCCGCAGATCGCCATGGCGCCGCATGGACATCTTGCGTTTGTCACGCCTGGAGGATCGGGAGCAGTCCAAGGAATTGATGTGACGAAAATTTCCTCCTCGGTCGGAATCAGCAGCGTGTCGCTGGTGTCTTCCATCGTCACGGTTACGACCAGCGCCGCGCACAACTTGAATCCCGGGAACCCCGGCACGGTGCTCATTGCAGGGGTTACCTCGACGTCCGGAAATACCCAGTTCAATGGGGCATTTCCCGTATCTGCCGTTCTGAGTTCCACGCAGTTTACATATTCCCTGACTACTACCACGAATGACACAAGCAAAAACGGCACAGGCACGGTGTTCTTCAGCAGCCCGAACTTGATATTTGGAATTTCGCAGACGTCGCAAGGGATTGCCATCAATCCAATCACACGGACGGCTGCGATTGCCGATGGCAACGCAACCGGTTCGAACGGGCCGCAGATCAACTTGCTGAATTCGCTCGATCAAGCCGTCACCTCCATTTTCTTCAACGCGCAGTGCACCGTTTATACGACGACTCCCTCGCCGTGTTTGAGTTCACCGGAACTGCTGGGCACTACGGACGTTGCCTGGCAGCCTTATTCGAACGCCCTGGTTTCCTATAATCCGCAACAGAATCAAGTTTCTGTGTCCGATCCGGTGACTCTGAGGCGCTTTGCGTTTGCCTGCCAAAATGCGGGAGCTTGTCAGGTCAACCCGATCATTCCGAGCCAAGTCACTCTTACGGGTTCAGGCGCGGCCACCATTACTGTGCAATTTAGCGGTGGGGGCAGCGGCTCCTTGAATCTGTTTGGCGGCCTCGCAGTCGATCCGGCCACGAACCAGGCATTCGTGGTCATGTCGGGGAGCGGCACGATTGACGTCATTGACCTTGGCCCCAATCCACCCGCGCCTCTGTTGACGAATATGAAACCGACTCAAATTACCGAGTTGGTCGTTCCCAGCAAGACCCCCGGGCCCGGAATCATTGGCGGCATACCGAACGCTGTCATGCCGCAGGGAGCGCTAACTTGCATTCCAACGCCTCCAGCGCCAGCGTCATCCTGTGACCTTGCGGGCGTGCAGATTTATGGTTCGGGATTCGCGGCCGGCGCGCAGGTTCGTCTCGATGGCACGTCGATTCCGCCGGCGAACATCCAAGTCGTGAGCACCCGGCAGCTCACGGTCACAATCCCGGCGTCTTTCCTGATGTTTCCGCATCGGTACGCGGTGGATGTTATCAGCAGCGGCGCGCAATCCAATGCGACGGACCTATTCGTGATTCAGGCCGTAGATGTATCGCAAGTCTGCGCGGGCGTCACGAATCCGCAGGCAAGCTCGGTGGCGATCGCCGATCAACTGATGAACGGGCCTTTCTCGCCGATCGCGGTGGTGAGCATGAGCGGATGCAATAGCATTTTGATCATCGACATCAATCCGGGCAGCGCGACGTTTGGGGCGGTGAAGAATACTATTGCCGTGGGTACAACTCCCATCGGAGTCGCGATCAGCCAGCATCTGGGGATGGCCGTGGTCGCCAACAACGGGAGCAACAGCGTTTCGATCGTGAATCTGATCACAGGCAAAGAGGCAATCGCGGACGTTACCAGCAGCCAAGGGATCGGGACGAATCCGACAGGCGTGGCCATCAACGATTCCACGGCCGCGGCCATCGTTACCAATACCGGATCCAACACGGTCACCGAAATCGACCTCTCTCCCCTATTCAGTGCAACGCCGCCTGCGAGCCTGACGGGGATCGCCATCGCCGTTGACCAGTCACCGCTTGCGGTGGCTATTGATCCGGACCGCGGAAGCAACAATATGGGCCTGGCCGTGGTTACAGCCCTGCAACTGGTCAGTGGCTCGCAACCACAAGGTGCGCTCGACTCGGTGGACATTGGCGCGGCTACGCCTGTGAAGAGCATCACGGGCGTCCCTGGCAGCATTACCGCTGCGCCAACGGGCATCGTATTTGATCCATCGGTATCACCCGCGCTCTTTTATGCCAATTCCAGCGGCGGCAACGTGATTGCGTCCTTTAACCCGGACACGGGGGCGGCTCCCATCACCAGTGTTGGCATCAACCCCACCGCGCTGGCGTTGAATCCGCAGACCGGCGCGATATTGACATCCAATTCCTTGAGCAACACCATCTCGATTGTGGATACGATTTCGAATCCGTTCCGGACGCGGCAGACGCTGGGCCTCCCTGGTTCCCCACAGTTTGGCGTAGCCATTGACCAGTTCACGAACCTTGCCGTCATCGTGGACCAGGCGAACAACCGTGTGTTCTTGTTCCAGATGCCGAATTAGTTGGAAAGTCCGCGGAAACGCTGCCGAAAAGGTTTGCCACGCGGTTGGGAGGGGGTGACAAGAGTACTAACCGATCGCGGAAAAAAAGGGCCTATTGGAATGCTGTGATTGAAAAGTGCATGCAGTCCTGAAGCGTGCTTTGTGATTGCGGGAAAGAAAGCGCGTCGGCTATACTTCAAAGTTTGTTGAACGCCCGCAGAACCCGCCGGGGAGCGGAAGCAGTTTAGACAGAGCCAAGCTGACTTGGCGCCGGTAAGTCCCGGTATCCCCGGGGCGAGCCACCACAAGGAGAAAAAAGTGAATTCCAGACTGTTGACCGCACTGCGGTCACGCAACACGTTGACTCTTACGGCGGCCTTAGCCGCGGCATGCGTTGTGAGCACCGCCGGCTGGTCGCAGTCACCTAGCACGGCGGCCTCGACCACTGCTGCGGGAAAGGTTGGCGTCATCAATATTCGCCAGGCTATTGTGGCCACGGCGGAGGGCAAGGTAGCTTCGGCGGAATTGCAATCGCAATTTGCGTCGCGCCAGACGGAACTCGAAGGCCTCAACAAACAGATCAGCGACCTACGGCAGCGGCTCGCGACCTGCGAGGGCAAGTGCAGTCAGGAGGAGATCGCGCGCTTGACGACGCAGGGGCAACGGATGGCGCAGCAACTGGAGCGCAAGCAGACCGAATATCAGGATGATGTGAACGCCGCGCAGGGCGACGTGGTTGACCGCATCGGCCGGAAAATGGTGGATGTGCTGGACCGTTACGCGCGGGAAAACGGTTACGCGATAGTGCTGGATTCGTCGTCGCAGAACACTCCGATTCTCTATGCCTCGAACCAGATTGACGTGACGCAAGACATCATCCGCCTTTACGACCAGAACTACCCGGTCAAGGCGGGCGCTGCGACTCCGTCCAAGCCAAAGCCGGCAGCAACGAACCCCCCGGCCAGCACACCGCCGAAGCCTTAATAGACCACGTATTGTTTTGACGGTTTTTTGGTTCTTGAAAACGCCCCGGCATATTCGGGGCGTTTTTCTATTCAGCGGGGCTAATTTTCGGCAACTTCGAATTCTGCTTCCGCCGCAGCGGTGCGATACTTCCGATTCTGATCTGGGTCGCGCCGGCACTTTGCAATTCCTCCGCACTAAGGCACAATTCCTCACGCCCACCCGTATGCGTACGGAGGTCTTTATGCCCGAAGCAAAAGCGCAGCAAGAAAAATCCGCTCCGCAGAAAAGCATCCTCGATCGCGTTCCGCGCCCGCCTGTTTTTGCCACCCTCACCGAAGAGCGGCGGCATCGCAAGGAGCGCCTCGCCGCCAGCTTCCGCCTGTTCTCGAAATGCGGCTTCGATGAAGGAGTCGCCGGGCACATCACCGCGCGCGATCCCGAACGGCTCGATCATTTCTGGGTGAATCCATTCGGCGTGCACTTCAGCCACATCCGCGTCTCCGATCTGGTACTGGTGAATGACGCAGGGCAAGTTGTGGAAGGCCACCGGGAAGTGAATCTGGCGGCGTTTGCCATTCACTCGCGCATTCACAAAGCCCGGCCGGACGTGATCGCTGCGGCGCATGCTCATTCTCTTTATGGCAAGGCCTGGTCTTCGCTTGGAAGGCTGCTCGATCCGATCACGCAGGATGCCTGCGCGTTTTACGACGACCATGCCGTGTTTGAGGATTTCACCGGCGTCGTCGAGGAAACCTCCGAAGGCGACCGCATCGCGAAGGCGCTGGGCGCCAAGAAGGCGGCCATCCTTCGAAATCATGGCTTGCTGACCGTTGGGCGTACCGTGGATGAAGCGGCATGGTGGTTCATAACCATGGACCGCTCCTGCCAAGCACAATTGCTGGCGGAGGCGGCCGCGCCACCGCACAAAATTCCGCACGAAACGGCGAAGCTCACTTACTCGCAAGTGGGATCGCCGCTGGCCGGCTGGTTCCAGTTTCAGCCGCTTTGGGATCGCATCACGCGCGAGCAGCCAGACCTGTTTGAGTAGCGCCCGTTTTGAGACAACGGGTGCTGTTTAGGGCTTCGCGGGCGCTGGAGCTGGCGCGGGACTCGGAGCCGGCTTGTTGCCGTAGTCGAAATTCACCTTGGGAGCCTGGCGCGCGCCTTCGTCGGTCTTGAAGTACGCGTCGTTGCGTGTGAAGCCGCCAAAGCTGGCGACCAGGCTGTTCGGGAAGAGCGAGATATACGTATTGTAGTCTTGCACGGCCTCGTTGTAACGGCGGCGTTCGACGGCGATGCGGTTTTCCGTGCCCGCCAATTCGTCCTGGAGGCGCAGGAAATTTTCGTTGGATTTCAACTGAGGATAGTTTTCGACTACCACCAGCAGGCGTCCCAGCGCGGAATCCAACTGGCCGTTCGCGGCAATTTTTTCAGCCGGAGAATGCGCGCCCAGCAAGGCGGAACGCGCCTTCGCAATATCGCCGAACACAATCTGCTCTTGCACTGCAATGCCTTTTACCGTTTCCACCAAGTTGGGAATCAGATCCGCGCGGCGCTGCAGGACGACGTCCACTTGCGCCCACGCGGCATTTACGGCTTCCCGCTTGATGGCCATCTGATTCCGGCGGCCGATAAACGAGCTGCCGAGCACCAGAGCGATTACCACTACAACGATCAAGACCACTAAAGCTATTTTCATATCCACCTCGACTTAGTCAGGATCACGAATGGGCATTCTTGACGCGCCGCCATTCCCGCTTGGGGAGATGCTTGTCCAGCGCGCTGGAAATCTCATCCAATGCTTTCAAATACGCACTATACACGGGAACAATTTCGCCGTGAAATTCTCCGGTTTCGCGAAGCTTAAGCAGGGCGCTGAACGCCGAGGCCTCCGCACCGGTGAGGGCCGCGGCGCGCGCAATAATATCGTGCGGCGTCGCCGGGGGTTCTTCGCCGAAGGCAATCACGGTGTGGCGCAGTAGAGTCAGGACACCGGAAAAGGACTTGCGCAGCACCGGGGCGAGCTCTTTCGCGTTGCCCGGCGCGCGCAGATAGTGTTGACGCAGTTTCAAGATCATCGTCCGCAGGTCATGTTCGACCTGCACGCGATGAAGATTCATGGGAACTTCGATTTCCGCCACGACGTCTTTTCCATACAGCACACGGCGCCCATGTTTCATGTCGAGAATCTCGATGGAAAAAACATCGGCTGCTTGATGCAGCTCATCCCTGGTGAAAAAGAGAGGCGCGGGCTCTTTCTGATCGACGGACCACCACTTCACCACGTGCGCCAAGCGGCCCAACTCTTCGACGGTGAGGGAATGAAGAATGCAGGCGACATTGAGATCGGAGAATCCCGTGCGAAAATCGCCGCGCGCAGCGGAGCCGAACAAAATGACGCACTCCAGGTTTGCAGCCGCGAATTCTTTCAGCCGGTTCACTAATTCCGTCAGTTTTGCATCCATGGAAAGCATTTCTGTTGCGTTCCTTTCGTTGCGTGCTACCAGCTTCCCGAGGCGCCTCCGCCTCCGCTACTCCCCCCGCCAAATCCACCGAAACCACCTCCGTCGCCACCGCCCCCGAATCCACCACCGCCCGAGCTCCCACCGTCGGACCGGCCGCCCGATCCGCTCGCCAGCATTCCCAGGAGAAACCAGAGACAGCCGCTGCCGGTGCCGCCCGAGCCACCGCCGCGCCGGCCAGAGATCCCGCTAATTACGCGAAAGAAGAGAATCACAGCCAGAACAACCCAGAATACGGGGAATCCAATGTGCCCGCCAGAGTCACGATAGTGCGTTATGGGAGGCCGGCCGCTCAAGGTAACGCCAGCATCGCCGGCAATATAGTTTGCCAGTTGCCAGGCGGCGACCTCCGCGGCCCTGCCATAGTCGCCTTGCCGAAGGAACGGCACCATGGCGCGGCCGGCATCGCCCGCCCGCGCATCGTTGATGACCGGCTCGAGACCGTAGCCGACTTCGATGCGATATTTCCGCTCGTGCGGTGCGACCAGGAGCAACACGCCGCGATTGTCCTTCTTTTTTCCGACACCGAGCTGTTTGAAAAGATCCACGGCGTACGTCTCGACGCTTTCGCCATCGAGCGAAGCCACGCTCACGATGGCCATCTGCGCGCCGGTTT
>Ga0210396_10001410_pt1 | contig 26218 bp, 29 predicted proteins | sample IncBWH17OmetaG_FD_155466 | JGI IMG/M metagenome (GOLD analysis project Ga0210396, IMG submission 155466) | Forest soil microbial communities from Barre Woods Harvard Forest LTER site, Petersham, Massachusetts, United States - Inc-BW-H-17-O ... | reverse complement strand
TTTGACGTAATATGTATGACGATAAGGTAAAATTTACATTCCACCTCATTTTATGTATATCTTTACTCTATAAACCAAAAAAAATACTACAATGATCATAGTTGCTTGTACCCTGTTAGCCCTGCTTGTAATTGTAGCAGGAATGAAATTACTGGCCCAAACCAGTAAGGATAACCTTGGCAATCTTTACAAATACGTTTCATGGTTCGTAATTGTTATGGGCTTCTTATGCTTTCTGTGCACCGGTATGCATTGCGCTATGAGGTGCTGCCATCGCGGACACGAAAGAATGGAAGAAAGATGTATGATGATGCATGGTGGCTGTGATGAGATGAGAGGCGGATGCAACGATATGATGTATTACCATGGCGGTATGGGTGGCTGCATGATGCACAGAGGCTGCAACGAAATGATGAGCAACGGCTGCTCAGAGAACATGGGTGGAAGCTGCAAAGAAGGTTCAGAATGTCGTGAAGGAATGGGCTCAAACTGCAAAATGGAAGATGGTAGTAGCTGCCCTATGATGAAAGGTGGTATGCACTGCGAAGAGAAAGACACAGTTGTAGTGAAGAAAGAAACTAAAAAATAATATTTTCATTAAAATAAAAAACCCTGCTTATGCGGGGTTTTTTGTTTGTGGCAGATTACTTTAATAACCCCATATTAATTACACTTTAAATTCTATGATACAATTTAGGTCAAGGGATCTATCCTTGTTTTCACGAAAAAACTTACCCCGGTTTATATTTTTCCTTTTTTTGACTAACGGAACTTTACTTACCTATGGGCAAGAAGGCAAAAGTCCGGTTGTGAAATTTTTAATCAAAAGAGGATATGAATTTCCTGACACTACAAATAAAACAGGTGAGCGCGATAGTTTAAAAAAATGGCCTGACACCCTATATTACAATACCGTTTATAAAGCATTCCTACTGGGTTCACCTACAATTCCCATTCCGGTAAGCAGCGTTGAATATATAGGCGGTCAATACATAGTAAGCCCCACAGTAAGTATAGGATATGGATATACTTGGTTTTTTGGGGATTTTATATTCAATGAAAATGATAAAATAACAGTTGACCCTACATTTTTTTTCGGAGTCATAACTGATGCGGCCTTACAAAATAATTTCAGATTAAATAAAATTGCAGGGTTTACAACAGACGCATTTATTGGCGTTGGCCCGCTTTCATTATTTGCGGGTTATGACTTCATAAATCATTCAGCCTCTATTGGATTAGGCTCAAGGCTTGACCTCTATACGCTTTCACAGCTCAGGCTGAAACCCATTGGGAAAGTCAGGTCAGTGAGAAAGCACAAAAAACTAGCAAGGATAATTGAAAATGAATAAGCGTATTTGATACTGCGAGGCCTTTTTCATTTATAAAATCATATTATCATACTTCCCTCTGCCTTCTACCGATAAATAAGGCTCAATAAGTTTATTGACATATTTAATATACGATTGCTTCAAATCTTTCTTTTTAAGGTCACTAATACTCAGGTTAAGAAAGAAGAATGTTCTGATCGCGCCGCTTAATTCCATCAAGTAGTTAAGATCTTCATCATTTAAATCATCTCTCAGAAGTTCTTGGTGCTGCAAAATTACCAGCGCTTGCTTCAATTGAGTCTTTCTAAGAGCATTACTCTCATCAACCTTCTTTGCAATTTTTGGGTAAGTCCGCTTTATTTCAATAAAATCCTTAAATAGAAAAAGATATTTCACTGACAGGTCGAAAGTATAAGCAGGGGCAGTTATAATGCTTCCAAAAATATCGCCTGCGGCCAGTATCTGACCGGAAATAATCTTAAGTTCCGCTACCATATCGGCATACAGTTCTTCTATGACGCTCTCTTTGGTTTTGTAGTGATAAGTAATATTTCCGTAGCTTTTATCGAGTTCAGCTGCCACATCACGTAATGTTATATTAAGCATACCCTTTTTATTAAAGAGTTCCAAGGCCTTTTGTTTAATTAAATCTTTAGTATTCATAGTGCAAATATAACAAATTAGTCCAAATGGACTAATTCAAATAAAAAACATATATTTGCGATATAATACTAAACGATACATCATGAAAACGTCGATCTACAAATCTGAATCTTACAAGACAGAGATCATGAGACTTTATGACGTAAGATTAAAAGCCTGCAATATTGATTACGAAGAATTTTACCTTGACACTTTCGCAGGCAAAACACATGTGATTGTTACTGGAGGCGCTTCCTCTCCTCCTTTGATAGTTCTTCATGGAATAAATGCGGGCGCACCTATGGCAATTGAAGCTATTAAAGGATTGAACAAAGCTTATCGTATTTATGCAATTGATACCGTTGGACAGGCCACAAAAAGTGCAGAAACAAGGCTGGGTATGAATGACGACGGTTATGCACGATGGATAAATGAAACCATGAACAAACTGAATATTCAAAAGGCAGTTTTTATTGGAGTATCCTACGGAGCTTTTCTTCTTCAGAAACTAATGACCTTTTACCCCGACAAGATTAGCAAAGGTATTTTCGTAGTTCCTTCCGGGTTTGTGAATGGCCCATTTTTAAAATCGATGCAAAAGCTCACATTCCCATTGATCCGTTTTTTATCTACCAAAACAGAGAAGAGCCTGGTAAAATTCATGAATGCTTTTTATAGCGAAATAGATACCTTGTCCATTGCCTTTCAAAAGAATGTTCTTCTTGGGGTAAAGGTAGATTACAGAAGGCCTACCCTAGTCACCGAAAAAGAAGTAAAGGGGTTGAAAGCCCCGGTATATGCTATGGTAGCGGATAATGACATTTTCTTTCCCGGAAATAAAACCCTTGAAAAGGTAAAAAGCATCTTCCCGAATTTTAAAGGTTCTTATACCCTGAAAAACACAAAACATATTCCGGCAGCACATAATTATGTTGAAATAGAGTACCAGATAAAAAAATGGCTTGCAGAGTAGTAAAAGGAAATAAAGGCTCTAATCTAATTTATTGATCCACCCTGCTATATATTCAGCAACTTCTTCCCAGCCCCTTTGCCCACATATAAAATGGCTGCGGCCCGGGAACACTTTCAATTCTGCCTTGCTACTTTTATCGCTGTACTTCCCAAAATTAGTTTCAACTAACGATTGGGGTATGATATTATCATCACTACCTGCAATCATTAACAAAGGAGGATGTGCCTTTTTAAAATCTATCTTGCCAAATTTCATAACCGAACGCGGTATATTGCGGCTTTCAGGGGTCACGAATTCATCATACGCTTTATCAGAATCTTCTTTTGGCATTACGTTGCAAAATGCATAATGAAAATGCTCCGGCGACATTACACAAGGAGCATTGCCTTTAAAAGGGTTGACAACAGGCAAATTACTTTTCAAAAAACTCCATTTAAATGAAATTACTCCTGCTGGCGGGGCGCTATCAACACATATACCCGCTTTAACCAAGTCTCTGTTTACCAATAACTGTGTAACCAAGCCTCCCATCGAGTGGCCAATAACAACAGGTTTCTCATCTAACTTACTTATCTCACCTATTATTGAATCCAGTACCTTATCGAGTGTAAGGCTACTTAACGCAGTCGGTATATTCTTTCTTAACTCACTTGGTTCACCCTCATGGCTTGGATAAGCCGGAGTATGGCATCTATATCCTTTAGCTTCAAAATACTTTACCCACTCTATCCAACTCTTTGGGTTCTGGAACATGCCATGAACAAATACTATGTTTTTCATATAAGGGCTTATTTAATAACTACGAATATCAATACCACCAAACATAGCAGTACCGTTAACAAGCAGAACCCTTTTAGATACCTGGGCACTATGGAACTGCCTTTTATCATCGGTTCCTGCAAAAATATGTACCACATTTACCCGAACCTCCCAATCGGGTGGCACAACGAGCTTGACTCCCCCAAAAGCCACCACAATATCAAGTACTGCGGTACCATTAATATCAGCCTGCATAAAGTTAATTTCAGTGCCGCCAAAAACATTTACAATATCACCTTTGGCAAATCTCTTTGATAGTACTGTTTTACGGGCGCCCCAGAAAATAGCAATTGAATTGAACATATCACTACCATCGGCATCATTATCACCCACCATATTCATACGCCATGTATTTGTGCGCGGGCGAAAAATTATCATCAAACCAATGGCAATAAATACCACAGGCCAAAAATACATTCCTATAGAGAATGATATCCATCCCTGGTGCCTGGCTAAAAAATATGTTCCTATAATAATAAGCCACACAGCAGTCATACTGCGGAACTTCCTTTTAACAGCAATATAGATACCGAAAAGTATCATCATCGCAGGCCAGGTAAATATCCAATGATAAATAGGATAACCCATTCTGCGAAGCAGCAATAACACACCCACAGCAATTATAGCAAGGCCAGCGATAGCCCTTCCGGAGTTACCTTTGTATTGCGGGTTATCTTCCATTATATGGGTTGGTCTTAATACCCGAGAATAAACTCAAGCTTCAGGTCGTCAATATAGAAATCGCTTTTAGCAGTACTCCAGGGGTAAATAGCTAAAATATTTTCAGGCTTGTTAATGGAGTCATTAAAAGTAAAATCAGTTTCTACTTGCTGCCACTCACCCACTTTAGGAGCCAGCTTAGGAAGATCTCTTGCGGTCCAAATCACAGAACTGTTATCTGGCTTCTTAATTTCCATTACCAGTTTACCTTGCGCATTATTGGTAAGGAAAGCCCAAAAACTGATCTTTACTTTTACTATTTTATCATCAGATATTTGCTTGAAAAGCTGTTTGAATGTGATTCCAAATGAGTGAGTAGAATCAAACTTATTAGAATACATACCTGAGTGAGATACTTTTTTACTCAGGTTAAGGTCTATCCAGCCTTTAGTCGATTCAAAATCATTGTAATAAACTAATCCCTTTTGTTGTGTTGGATGATTGCACGCACAAAATAAAATCAGACTTGCGCAAATTATTTTCTTCATTTTCAGTTTTATATTTATGTCAGGTATATATCCAGGCGTTGCTAAGATACATATTGAATAAATATGTATGCCATATTATGGCCGGGATAATGTAAAGCAACAAGCCTATATATTTAGTTTTCACTGAACAATACTGCTCAAATAGTACCAGTGGAGCAAATATCAGCATAAGATATAACCCAAAGTATTCAAACCTCCATAAATCACCTGCATAATGAACATTTAAAAGAAAACCTGCAACTGCAGCTACGGATAGAAGCATTGCACCAATTTTATATCCAAAATGTATTTTCTCAAGTTTCTCGGGTAACAGAAACAGGATAATATAAAAGAAAGGCACCGCCATAGTATACCTGAAAAACCCATTAAGCACATTACCACTTGTAAAAACAAAATAACCTACCATGGCAGCCATATATAGCATAGATACATTAAATATATATCCTTTTATATACGTTTCATCCCCATGAAATAATGATACTTTCACTCTCTCTGTTCTTTTAAGCATATATTTTAAAGCAAATACAATACCATATATCACCGCAGGCAATGCTAGAAAGAAAATAGCAAAAGAGGTCATTCCAAACCCCTCGGTTGACCAATCGGTTATTCTGTTAAAGAGACCAGATTCCTTAGGCCATAACTCCCATGTATCGTAATAAGAGGTCCATGAACCGCTATAATAATATTGTATTACAGTAACAATAAACCAGCCCAATATAACCGGTGCAATTGTCAATATACTTTGTTTCATAAAATGCCTGAAACTACGATGTCGGAAAAGGTATATAATATCAACCCCAATAAATGCAGCCATTAAAACCATCACTGCTGGCCTTGTCATACTAAAACATATCATGCAAATAAAATATACCCAGTACTTCCGCTTAAACAGGCCAAAAAGCGCTCCTGCCAATGTCAGCACAAATAATGATTCGGCATAAGGAAGATAGAAGACTGCCGCAGAAGGGATGATCAGGGCTAATATGAAAAACAGCATATCCGATCGCTTATCCTTCATCAATATCTGCGACAACAAAATAATACCCAGTCCAAATAAAAGGTAGTTTACAAGAATAATATGGTGAGACCTTATTCCCGATATCTTCCATATCATTGGGAAGAAAGGATAGAATGCGTACCTATCGCTATAATGAGTATCAATGCCGGCATATAGTTCATCACGTATAGTAAGGTAATAAGTCGCATCCCAGTTATAGGCGTTTTCTTCAGTAACCTTAATAAAAGGTTTGTTCACCTTATTAATTGTATAACGCTTCAACGTACCCACTCGTTCATAGTTATCGGATATATGCCCGAGGGTGTTATTATATACTGTAGGGTTCTGCAATAAACTGAATAGCACAGAGAACAGTATGTAAACCATAATAAGAATTGAAAACTTAAGCAGGAGTTTTTTTAGCATATGGAGTACTAAAAGTCCATTAAAAATAACACAATTACTTATTCATTCCACTAAACATCTCATCACGTTTTGCGCGTAAACCTTTCGATTGGCCAATTGCGGCCTCTAATAAATCATTTTTAATTGCATCCATAGCTTCAGCCAGAAACTCGGCTACAGGTATTCCGCCATGCGATTGGTTTTTATCTTCTCTGCGCTGATGCCCCAATTCGGTATCAACCGATGGAGGGATTATTTCAAAAACCTTAACCGAAGTATCCCTTAATTGATAACGCATTGACATTGTAAGTGAATGGATAGCGGCTTTAGTAGCACAATAAACAGGCATAAACGCTATAGGTACAAATGCCAGGCCAGAAGAAATATTCATAATAGCACCATTTATTTTAGTTGCAAGATGTGGTGCAAATATTGAAGCCAGGTGAATAGGCGCAATAAAATTAGTCTCTACTTCAGAGTATACATTATCAAGGTTAATTGGCTTTGTAAGATCAGTCAACAACTGTATTCCTGCATTATTCATCAATATATTAGTATCCGGATGATGTTGTGTCATCCAAATGAATAACTCCTCTCTTTGCACCGCGATCTCTATATCACATTCTTTGGTAATGAGGGCAGGATGTTTTTCTTTTAAGTGCTTCAGCCTGTCCTTCCTCCTGCCGCAAATTATAACCTTGTTACCCAGTCTTAAAAATTCTTCAGCAAATGCCAGGCCTATGCCTGATGTGCCTCCTGTTATAAGTATTGTATTATTGCTTGTATTCATATTATATAGTTTACGCAAATTTATCATTAAAAGCATAAAAGAGAAAAGCCCCGCATTACTGCGAGGCTTTTCAATTTAGTTCAAAACTAACAACTACTTAACCGCTTTGGCTAATGCTGCACCAGCTTTGAATTTTGCAACTTTCTTAGCAGCAATCTTGATTGCTTTGCCAGTTTGAGGATTCCTTCCTGTCCTAGCTGCTCTCTTCGAAACTTTGAAAGTACCGAAGCCGATTAATGCAACATGACCTCCGCCCTTAAGAGCTTTGGTTGTTTGGTTTACAAATGCATCAAGAGCTTTGGTTGAATCAGCTTTTGTAAGCTTTGTTTCTTTTGCGATTGCTTCTACAAGTTCTGCCTTGTTCATATTAATTAAGGTTTAAGGTTAATAATGCCGTGAAGATATTACATTATACCAATACCAATGCATGGTTTGCGTTAAAAAATGGTCAAATTGTTCATAAATAGGGCGTTTTGTTAATAACCCACCAAAAAAACGCCCATTTTGCAGGCATTTTATGGCTTACCTAAACCGATTTCTTTAAACTTCCATTTTCCTGAATCCAGGTTAACAGCCTATAAACAGGTGCATTTGTGTCTTTTTCAGTTTTTTTTAATTAACCAAATCATGAAACATATCAAATACATTTAAAATATTCGAATGGTTGATTGCACGAATTACAGAACCACAAAGCCTTACAAGGTGTAGACCCAAACTGGCTTGTGTGCTTTGTATCGGTGGAATTACACCATGGACATCTTACTGTTCTCTTTGTTTCCGAAAAAAAAACAGGGCTATCTTTTGCCAAAGCTTCAGGTGGTGCAATACCATGTTTTCTCATTTTCTCTTTCCCTGCTTCACTTATCATATTACTACTCCAGGCAGGTGAGTAAACCGTCTTCACCTCTACTTCCTTAATACCTTTACTTTTCAGGGCTTCTATTATTTCCTGTTTAAATAATTGCATGGCAGGGCAACCCGAATAGCTAGGTGTAACAGTTACAGTCACTTTCTCAGCAGTATCTGATGGCGTTACTTCCTTTACTAAGCCAAGGTCGGTAATACTAACTACAGGAATATCCGGATCGGGTATTTGTGAAAGGCATTCCCATATTTCTGCTTTGGTTAACATATTATATTACCATTTTGCTCCGGGGTGTGCTTGTTGCAAATATTGCATCTCACATAATATATGCCCTAAATATTCGGTATGCTGCCCGTCAATTCCACCTGTAATCATATGGCAGTTTTGAGGGACCTTAAACTTTGCTGCTTTCAATACTTCTTCAACCGATCTTCTCCATACAGGCAGTAAGTCATTCATGTCAACCGATATGCCTGCTTTAACCAAAACCTTATCGGTTTGATTCATGGTAAACAGATCTGCTGTAAACATCCACAGTTCATTTAGTGCAGTCTGTGCCCTTGTTCTGCTCTCATCAGTGCCATTACCAAGGCGTATCAACCATTCGCTACTGTGCCTGTAATGATATTTCACTTCTTTGGTCATACGAACTGCCAACCCTGATAATCTTTCATCCTTACTTTGTGATAATGCCTCACATAGACTAACCGCAAAGGAAGAATAAAGCATTTCTTTCATCATAGTAACTGCGAAATCGCCATTGGGCTGCTCTACCAGTAAATTATTAAAATACTCCCGCTCATCACGAAGGAAAGCCAGGTCATCGGCGCTGTTACCCTTGCCTTCCAGCTCGGCAGCATATTCATATAAGTATTCCGCTTGTCCGAAATTATCGAGGGACATATTGGTCATAGCAAGATCTTCTTCTAAAATAGGGCCATTACTGCACCATTCTGCAAGGCGCTGACCCAGTATTAAATTATTATCACCCAATCTCAGGCAAAAATTATAGAGTGCTTCTTTCGTTGTCATCAATTTCAGTTTTAAATATTTTTAACTCCTTCAGGTATTTTATAAAATGTGGGATGGCGATATACCTTATCATCTGCCGGATCAAAGAACTCATCCTCATCGGCAGGAAGCGATGCAGCTATATTATTAGATAATACAACCCAAATACTCCGCCCCTCTCCACGGCGGGTATAAATATCGCGTGCATTTTGCAGTGCCATCTTTTCATCAGAAGCATGAACACTACCAGCATGTTTATATGGATTACCACTTTTGCTTTGTATAAATACTTCCCATAGTGGAAGCTGACTGCTTTCCTTCTTCATAGTTTATTATTTTAATGTGTTACCAATTCTTCCTTAGTATTAAACTCACTGACAGAAAAAGCCATTGCGGCTCGGCGCACCCAATCGCCCGCATTATGCACCTTAATATGATGGCTCATACGCTGCCTGTTACAAGGCCCATTTCCTTTAATAACCTCGTAAAACTCAGCCCAATTAATCGGGCCAATATCCCAATGCTCCGTTTTTGTGTTATGTTTCAAATCCTTATCGGGTACAGTTAAGCCTATAAAATGCGCCTGGTCGACCGTTTTATCAATAAAACGCTGCCTTAAGGTATCATTGCTTTCCCGCTTTATCCTCCACTTCATTGATAGTTTAGTATGCGGCGAATCTGTATCAGGCGGACCAAACATCATAAGAGCAGGCCACCACCATCGGTTCATGGCATCTTGCGCCATTTTCTTCTGATCAATATTACCATTCATCATGTTGACCATAATCTCATACCCTTGCCTTTGATGAAATGATTCCTCTTTACATATACGCACCATTGCCCTTGAATAGGGTCCAAATGAGGTCCGTTGCAACGAAACCTGGTTTACTATAGCAGCACCATCAACCAGCCAGCCAATAGCTCCAATATCGGCCCAGGTTAAAGCCGGGTAATTAAATATATTAGAATACTTGGCCTTGCCCGAATGAAGTTGTTCTATCATTTCATCCCGGTCTATGCCCAGGGTTTCAGCAGCACTATATAAATATAGTCCATGCCCTCCTTCATCCTGAATTTTGGCAAGCAATATTTTTTTAGCACGCAGTGTTGGTGCCCTTAACACCCAATTACCTTCAGGCTGCATACCTATCACTTCTGAATGAGCATGCTGCGATACCTGACGTATAAGTGCCAAACGATACTCTTCCGGCATCCAGTCTTTCGGTTCAATTTTATCATCGGCATCAATTCGAGCCTGAAATGCAGCTAATTTTTGTTCTTCGGTCATGTTCATTGTTTTAAGTGTTGCTATTAGATAAACACTTTACAATGTTATATATGAACAAGGCCTGAAACAATGACGTTAATCACACTCCGAACTTGATACAAATAAACAAGAATGCCTTTGAGCGCCTATTCAGAGATAACCTCCCAGTCCTCAACACTACCCTTTACTATTGTAAATAAAGGGTGTGGTTCGAATGAATCAACTGTTTTTACAGCTTTATATTTAACAGGGTTTCTCGTTTTTAATTTAGCCAGCAGATGATTTCTCTCATACTCCATTTGCCCATTAGTGACGATTAACTTCAATGGTTTAACCTTCTTAAATTTAGAAACATCAAATTCATATCCTCTTTCAACTGCTTCCTTATATACAATGTTTAAATAGAAGTTGATTGCCTCAAGTGGTTTGCTATATATTTTAAACCGATTTAACTGCGGATGATTTTTATATCCTTTAGTTTTTCCTTCCAGTACATGCTTGGCCAGTAAAGTTTCACGCCAAAGTTCTACCAGCCCCTTTGTATCTAGATACTTAGGGTGCAGTGACCATATTCTCATAACAAATTGGTAAAAGCTTATTCGAAGAAAGTAACCTTACCTGTTTCCAGGTCATGCAGCCCGCCAACAATACGTATTTGTTTCGATTGTTCCATTTCTTTAAGTATGCTGCTTTGCTCTCTTACCTTCTGCACCACGTTAAAAACATTGTTCCTGGTTACATTCTGCACGAATGACAGGTTCTTACTATTTCTTTCCTGCACAGTTGTATTCTCCATTTCAATGGCAGGCTTTATTTTATTCAATAAAGTGGTTACATGTCCTAATACCACATTATTACAAGCGCCTTCTATGGCACCACAATTGGTATGCCCAAGCACAACTATGAGTTTTGAGCCAGCAATTTTGCAGGCAAACTCCATGCTACCTAAAATATCTTCATTTAATATATTACCTGCAATACGTATACTGAATATATCGCCCAGGCCCTGGTCAAATATTAGCTCGGCCGAGGTACGGGAATCAATGCAACTTAATATGGCAGCAAAAGGGAATTGCCCGGTCCTGGTTTCGTTAACCTGTTCTAATAAATTACGGTGAGCTTTTATATTATTTACAAACCGTTCATTACCTTCCTTTAGTATTTGAAGCGTCAGGTCAGGTGTCAACTTATCACGGGTCTCTTTTGTATGTGTTCTCATTCGGCTAATATAAATATCATCTTTATTCAAGCGGCTAATATACGTAAGGAATATTAAAACACTAACTATACTCCTGTATATCTATTCTATTTCAATACCGTATTTATCTAAAAGGCCTGCAATACCATTCATTGAAAACCTGGCTTTCTTTAACTTGTTCACTTCCGGGTTAATTGAATAGTTATAGGATGACCTGAGATCTGCCTTTTCTAAAATGGTTCTTTCAAATTTAGCCAGAGCCAAGTCACAATTATCAAATACACTACCTGTTAAATTACATTCAGTAAAATCAACTTCACGAAGGCTACAATTCTTAAACCGGGTATTCTTTAACCCCCAACTTATAAAAGGAAGCAGATTTAAAATGCAGTTCTCAAAGTTGACTGAAAACAGGAACTCATTGCAATATTCAAAATGTAAACCAAGTAACTTGCAATCTTTAAAATTAACCTCTTTAAAAGAAGTCTTTGTTGTTTTAGCCATGCTAATATCACATGCTTTAAATTCACATTCAGAAAAAGTCACTCCCGATATATCAGCATTTGAAAAAACACAATTTATGAAAGTGCAGTTTTCATAATCGCCTTTAGCCAATATATCTGCCGCAAAATTAATCCTCTCGAAGGTCTTTTCCTCAATGTAGGTTTTACTCATCCTGTACTCTTAAAAAATCTATTAATTACCTTTTAATAAAGCTACCGCTGCATCTAAATTGGCGACATAAGCTTCTATTGCTTTAGTGGTCTCTGTTATTTGCTGTTGTGCTTCCTGCCATTTATACGATTCTATTGCTTCGCGAATAGCCGGCATAGTTTTAACTCCATAACCGGTATAATAACCCGGTGCATATATAGCATGCTTATACCAGGGTCTGTTTGGCAACCCATTATCGAGCATTAATTTGCGTTCGCTTTGGAAAAGCAATATATTTAATTGATTGAGTGTTGCGGCTGATAGACTATAATTTGCATCAACCAATTGTTGGTATGATTCAGCACTTGCTTTAAGTTTGATCATAGCATTTTGCAAAGGAGAAAAATCAATAAATGGAACAGCTTCTTTCAGTGCAGGCGCAACAAAAGTCTTTGTTGGGTCACTGGCATAGATGTAATACTTATTGGTCAGAAGCTTATTATTCACTTCAGTAGATGTCCGCATATCTTCCACCTTTTTCATGAGTTCAGTAACATATCCATTTACTGTTGTGTACATATCTGTATAATTCAAAGGTAATATGTCTGCATTAGCAAGACGCATGGTGACACGTCCCGCAGTTTTAGCCAAAACTACTCCGTAGGTAAAGCCCGGGTCTTTGAACCTGCGATACATATCGTATGAGTCATATATTGAATGGTACTCTCCTCCGTCATCTTCTCCGCTGTATGCAAGGTCCATAGCTGAAATACCTAAATGTTGAAGAAAAGAAGAATAATCGGATCCTGAACCCAGTGGTTCTTCTTTTATAAAAGGAGTGGAAAGAATTTCTTTCTGCTCAGCAACGGAAGAAGCATTTACTGCGTCATTGGCCTTCTTGCGTTCTCTTACACTTATCTTCATCTCCGGGTCAATAACATCACCCGTAACTTCATTTATAAAAGTCTGGAAGGTATGTGAGCCACCTGCAAACAAGAGTCCGCGGCCATTACCATCTGAGTTTATATAGATAACTGCTTTTTGCTGCAGTTCTGCTGCATGGGTTTCGGCCCATTCGGTTGAACCAAGTAAACCTTCTTCTTCTCCATCCCATGAACAATATACAATAGTACGCTTTGGCCTCATTCCTTCTTTGGCTAACTGGCCAACGGCCTTTGCTTCTGTCAGCATGGCTGCCTGCCCGCTTATAGGATCTGCTGCGCCATTTACCCATGCATCCTGGTGATTACCTCTAATGATCCACTGGTCAGGCTCTTCGCTTCCTTTCAACATAGCAATCACATCATAAATAGGAGCCATGTTCCAATTGAATTCAAGCTTTAAATGAACCTTTACTGTACCTGGTCCGCCTACATGGTAAGTAAAAGGTAAAGAGCCCCTCCATCTTTCAGGGGCAACAGGTCCTGTTATAGCTTCAAGTAAAGGCTTGGCGTCGTGCCATGAAATTGGCAGTACAGGTATCTTCAGCAAATTCTGTGCATCTTTCCTTTCAAGTCGCTTTGCATTCTTTGTGTCTCCATATCCTGGTGTAAGCGGATCGCCGGGGTAAAGTGTAATATCCTCTACCGAACCGCGCTGCACACCAAACTCGCTACGGAAAGGGCCTTTAGGATAAGTATCACCCTGAAAAAATCCATCATCACGAGGGTCTGAATAAATAATACAACCAATTGCGCCATGCTCTTGTGCAAGGCGTGGCTTTATTCCGCGCCATGAACCTCCATAACGTACTATTACTATCTTATCTTTTACACTAATACCCATTTTATTAAGCGCTTCATAATCTTCAGGCACGCCATGGTTAACATATACAAGTTCAGCGGTTACATCTCCATCAGCCGAGAAACAATTGTATGTAGGTAATTGTTCGCTGGTTTGACCGGATGTTGCATCTTCCTTCAATGTCGGCTCTTGAAGTCCTGCTTTATATTGAATTGGAGATATAGCTTCTAAAACTCTTGTCTTTGGGGTAGGGAACAACGCGTAGAACGTATCTATCCTGGCATCAAATCCCCATTCCTTATATTTCTGAAGAATGAACTGCACATTTGCTTTATCGCCTGCCGAACCCAGGTTATGAGGACGAGCCGATAATGTTTTAATAAAGTAATCTACATCAGATGATTTAAGCAAGCTATCATAACGCGCTTCCCATTTCTCCTGAATTTTTGCATTAACGTCTGTAAAACCGGTATAATCTTTACGCGGATCATTTGCAGAAAAACTGATGGCGATAATTGCCACAAGAATTAAAAATGGCTTTAGGAATCGTTGTTTCATCTATTTTGTTTTAATGTAATGTCTCTCAATCGTTCACTACAAAGCTAAAATAAGCTATCAATCTCTAAAGCCTCTTTAAGCAATATTATTATTTCTTTCTCATCTATCTCTTCAACCGACTTAATGACCTTATAATAGATTTGTTTGTTTGTACCATTATAAATATAGCCATTGGCATTTTTCAATCTATAGCCTTGCCAGAACCCCAACAACACTCCTTTTTTAATTCCGCCCCTCGGAACCGAGGCAGGCCATACAATACATATCATTCTTTTCACATAATAACAAGGCACATGCCATGCAAACTTTTCTTTGCAGGTATCAGGCAAGTTCTCTAAAATGATCTGCCTTAGTATATCCACAATAAGGCGCTCATCATCGGGTAAGCGCTCCCAAAAGCCTACAAAGTTTTGTGATTCTGATCTGTTTTGTAAACTCAACTCACGTGTTTTATTTGCCAATCAAATATAATGTAGAAAATCAATATCTTCGCTTCATCAAAATCTCTTTATAAATATCCCAATACACTGCAAAGGTTTTATGCCTTTGTGTTTTGGCTTTATCCACTTGATGAAGCTATCGAAATAATATTATCTAATTTATAAAGAACAACATGAAACAGAACAATAAAATTGCCATAATTGGTGGTACAGGAAAGTTAGGCAAATACCTGGTAAAAGAATTATTACATCGTGGTATTAACTTCAAGCTTCTATTAAGGAACCCTGACAAATTGGAAATTAAAAACCCTTTAATTGAAATAATAAAAGGCGATGCCCGGAAGTATTCTGATATTTATCCATTACTCAATGGATGCTCAGCAGTCATAAGTACACTGGGGCAACCTAAGGGAGAACCATCCATTTTCAGCGCTGCCACAAAGAACATAGTTAAAGCAATGAATGAGTATGGGATTAAACGGTACATATTAACTACCGGCTTGAATGTAGATACCCCATTTGACAAGAAAAGTACCAAAACCAAATTCGGGACGGATTGGATGAAAACGAATTATCCTGAAACAACCTTCGATAAGCAGGAGGAATACTATATTCTAGCCAACAGTACTCTTGATTGGACAATGGTAAGACTTCCGCTAATTGAACTAACTGATGAAGAAAGGAAGTAATTGTCAATCTTGAAGATTGCCCTGGCGATAAAATAAGTGCCACTGACCTCGCCCATTTTCTTATTGAGCAATTGAATACTCGTACTTATATAAGGCAAGCACCTTTTATTGCAAATAAGTAATCGAAAACAAAAAAATAAACCTGCAATAATGCGGGTTTATTTTTTTACAGTTGTAACTGGAGTCAACTAATCGGCAATGAAAAATTAAAAATAGCGCCTTCATTGAGCTTCCCTTCTGCCCAAACTTTGCCTCCGTGCCTGGCAATTATTCTCTTCACTATAGCTAACCCCACGCCGGTTCCTTCAAACTCCTGCCTTGAATGCAGGCGTTGAAATACTCCGAATAATTTATTGGCATATTGCATATCAAACCCCACACCATTATCTTTTACTGAAATAATGATCTTGTCACCTGTTGTTTCCGAAGACACTTCTACCAATGGTTTTTTTTGTTTTGAAGAATATTTAACAGCATTTGAAATAAGGTTTAGCATTACCTGATGAAGTAAAACATAATCGCCTTTAACTACAGAAAGGTTACCAGCTCTTATTACTGCGTTATGAGGCATTGCATTACCTATTTCAAGTATAATATCTTTCACCATTTCATTCATATCGACGTCTGCCTTCGCCACTTCTTTTCTGCCAAGCCTCGAAAACCCAAGCAGATCATCTATAAGCATCCCCATCCTTTCTGCATTGCTCGTTATTGCCTGAATTACTTTCTTTCCTTCTTCATCCAGTTTTTCATTATAATCTTCTACTAATATTTTTGAGTAGCCGCTTAAAGCCCTGAGCGGGGCCCTTAAATCGTGAGAAACGGAGTAAGTAAAGGACTCCAGGTCTTGATTAGCAATTTGCAACTCTTCTTCTATTTTTTTACGGCCGGTAATATCGTTAAACAGAATTGCAACCTGCATATTCTTAGGATCTCCGAAACGAAAGGCGTAAACATCATACCAGCGGTGCAATTGTTCGGCGCGGTTCTCAAATCGAATAGACTCGCCCGTTAAAGCAATCTTTCCGTATATCTCAAACCAATGCTCTTCATGATCCGGGGCAAATTCGCGCATGCGCTTTCCGACAGCATCATATAGTCCGGTTTGCTTTTCAAATGAAGCATTGATCTCTAAAAATCGATAATCAACAGGCTTGTTATTTTCATCAAACATCATCTGAATTATACAAAAGCCTTCATCTATTGAATCGAAAAGTATTTTGTATTTCTCTTCAGCTTTTAAAACAGTATTCATTACTTATTAGGGTTTTAATTTTACTTAAACAGTACCAATTTTATTAACCAAATATAATAAATGCTTAAAAAAACTATTTTCTTAAAAGATGTATATTTGAAAGGAATCATTAAACCTTCTCCAAATGAAAAAACTGATTTTAACAATAATAGTGCTTGCCTCTTTTTTATCAGGGTTCGCCGTAAATGCAATTATTAATGCTAAGCATAACAACGCATCACAACAATTGAAAAAAGTAACCGGCATAGGAGGAATTTTCTTTAAATGCAAAGACCCGGGCAAAGTGAGAGAATGGTACAAAACGAACCTTGGCATAAATACCAACGAGTACGGAGCAGTATTTGAATGGCGCCAGGGTGCAGACACCACAAAAAAAGGATTTACACAATGGAGCCCTTTTAAAGAGAGCACAACATATTTTGCTCCATCTACTAAAGACTACATGATTAACTATAGAGTAGATAACCTGGTTGCACTACTTACAGAGCTTAAGAAGAACGGCGTAACGATAGTTGACACCATGGAAACATATAACTATGGCAAGTTTGTTCATATACTTGATGTTGAAGGGAATAAAATTGAACTTTGGGAGCCTAACGATGCAGAGTATGATAAAATGCGCAAACAAATGGGGGCAATAACAACGAAATAGTTAGCCCTTACTTCCATATTTCATAAAATGGGTAACCCCACAAAAGTGGGGTTGCTTTTATTTGCGGAGAGAGAGGGATTCGAACCCCCGGTACCCTTGCGAGTACAACAGTTTTCGAGACTGCCGCATTCGACCGCTCTGCCATCTCTCCGTAAAGTCGCGCAAAGATACAATACCTTATTAATTGTATATATCTTACTTTATTGCAATAAGATTATTGCTTGGTATTTTTCAAATACTTCGTTATACATTTATCGTACCTGTCAGGCTTTAAATACCATTTGCCCACATATTCTTTGTTATACGCTCCACTATTATTCCATCCCGAACCGGGTCTGCCCAGGCCATAGCTAAGCTTAAAATTAACGAGTAATTGCATAGCAGGTAGAGTCGTAGCCCTTTCAAATACAGAGTATAATCGGTGGTAATTTATCGGACTTTCATCCATATATGGCTTCCTTTCCATTAGAAAAAGAATATGCGTGTTATCAATCAGGTGTTTCACCGAGTCGTTATTTTTCGCAATAAAGAACAAGCCATCCTTCCCTCTAAAATACGCTTCGGCATTAACTACAGAATCTATCCGGAAATAATAGATGACAGTATCCTTAAACTCTTTTATCAGCTTGGGCCTGCCCTTTGCAATCAACATGTTAGAAACATCGCCTTTATAGATATATGAGTTTCCGGCAAAACCTGTAGAATCGTAACTATAGTTGGGGTTATTAGGTAATGTGACAGATACGCAAGTCCCGAATCGGCCCATAATGGCATAATATGAAGTACTGACAAATGAAGTAATTATATTGGGCAGGTAGGGCAAATTGTTATCCTCTCGAACATAAACTGTAGAATTCTGTTTATGAACCATAACTGATATTGAGTTATCGGGCGGAGAATAGTCAGTATAGGATGTACGTGGCGGCTAATAATAGTTTTGTGCGTAGTCATCCGGTAAATGAGCTATGGCATCATTTAATTTTTTGTAAGTGGCTTTATCTATAATTAGGGCTGAACCTACATGTTTTTTACCATATAGGCAAAAAGCAGAATCGTTGTGTATGACAAGGGAATAAGTGTAATAGCCGGGATATCTTGAGCTATTCTTAACCCCATTACCTGTATAAGGTGGGGGAAGTAACATAATAATAGAATCGTCTTTCAGAGGTTCATTATTTGTTTTCAGTCGGGTATAAGTAAGGATATTATCTGTGTTGGGGTAACCCGGGTTATATAATAACAGGGTGTCTTTCCCTTTTATAAACAGACTAATGGTATCTCTTGCGTTATCTCCGGCCGGAACGAAGTTGTAAATTCCGTTTTTAGATACTAATGCAGCCTTAACCAATTTGTTCTCCTGTTCCCCTATAGACCAGGCAGGAATAGATTTTATTCGTTTTGAGAAATATTTGGATAAGGTTGTTTCCTTCGCACTTTGTTTTTTGGATTGGTAGCAGTAATATTCGTAATCAATATAATTGGTGTGCACATTTAAATAACCAAACTTATTGCTAACCCATTCACCTCGTATGCTATCCGGGATTTGGGAATATCCTTTCAGAAATAATATCAGCAATAAAATGAGTGGCAGAAGTTTTCGCATTGCAATTCAAGCTGTATTTAATAAATCAAATATATCAAAGTATTCGAACCCCAGTACCCTTGCGAGTGCAACAGTTTTTTCCGAAGGAATCGCTTCGGGCGATCAACTCCGTATTAGAATTTCAATCGGAACCTAAAGGGCTTTTTTTAATTACTTTTGTATATAATGGAAACGAAAGAGAATCTAAAGCCAATCATAAGCTCATTGCCCGATTCACCCGGTATTTACCAGTACTTTGATGAAACGGGGACTATACTCTATGTAGGCAAGGCTAAGAACCTCAAAAAACGTGTCAGCTCTTACTTTAAAGTACATGATAATGCAAAGCTGAACCTATTAGTCAGGAAAATTGCTGGCATTAATTATATAGTTGTCAGTACCGAATGGGATGCACTGTTGCTGGAAAATACATTGATCAAAAAGCATCAGCCACGTTACAATATAATGCTCAAGGATGATAAAACCTATCCCTGGATAATTATTAAAAATGAACCATATCCACGGATATTTTCTACCCGTAAGGTTATAAAAGATGGCTCGGAATACTTTGGCCCATACGCATCAGTAAGAGTTATGCAAACGGTAATGGAATTTGTGCGCCAACTCTACCCCTTACGCACATGTAACCTCAACCTTACTGAAGAGAACATTAACAAAAAGAAATTCAAGCGCTGCCTCGAATATCATTTGGGCAATTGTAAAGCACCTTGTGAGGGGCTTGAATCGAAGACTGAATACGATAACGCTATCAGCCAGATGCGTCTGATCATAAAAGGAAATATTCAAGGTGCTATACGTTCATTAAAAGCTGAAATGCAGCAACATTCTGATAAATGGGAATTTGAAGAGGCACAGGTCTTGAAAGTAAAGCTTGAAATGTTAGAGAAATACCAGAGCAAATCATCTGTAGTTAGCCCTACTATTGATAATGTAGATGTATTTACCATGATTGACGAAGAGAAGCGCGCTTATGTAAACTTCTTGAAAGTGGTAAATGGAGCCATTATACAATCGCATACTATCGAACTCAGCAAAAAACTGGAAGAGACCAAAGAAGAATTACTACTCATGGGTATTGCGGAGTTAAGACTACGATTCGCAAGTGATTCACCTGAAATTTTAATTCCATTTGCTTTAGATGCCGAGATACCACACACACATATACTTGTTCCGCAAAAGGGCGATAAAATGAGGCTGATAGAAATGTCGCAGAACAACCTGCGCTATTATGTCCGCGAAAAACAAATGCTCGAAAGCCTTCATTCACCTAAGAAAAAGGTGGACAACCTGCTGGAGCAGATGAAGAAAGATCTGCGTATGCAGGAACTACCGCACACTATTGAATGTTTCGATAACTCTAACATACAGGGGGCTTTCCCGGTTGCAGCTATGACAGTGTTTAAAGATGGTAAGCCAAGCAAGAGGGATTACAGGCATTTTAATATACGCACAGTTGTAGGGCCCGATGACTTTGCATCAATGGAGGAAGTCATATACCGTAGATACAAACGCCTGCAGGATGAAGCATTGCCTTTGCCTCAACTTATTGTAATTGATGGTGGTAAGGGGCAGTTGAGCTCTGCCATGAACAGCCTTATGCAGTTAGGTTTGGAACAAAAAGTATCTATTATAGGTATAGCTAAAAGATTGGAAGAGATTTATTTCCCCGGTGATTCCGTTCCACTATACTTAGATAAGCGCTCTCCTACTCTCCGGATTATTCAGCAGATACGTGATGAGGCTCATAGATTTGGTATTACTCATCACCGTAAACGCAGAAGTAAAGGCTCTATAGAATCTGCCTTGACAAAAATTGAAGGAGTTGGTGAAAAGACCACTGAAAAATTATTAAAGCACTTTGGCTCAATGGAGCGAATAAAACAAGCCACCGAAGAAGATATTGCAAAAATGGTCGGGCTTGATAAAGCGAAAAAAATTCTGGAAGTTCTAAATAAAAAGCCCTGAAATAGAAAGTCAAAGTGACTTTACAAACTTTGAACTTTATAAACTTTCAACTCCCTTATTCTATCTCTCTTTTATCCTGGGCAAACTTAATGCTATCGGCTAATTCTACAAAGTGCTTTAAATTATGCACCTCAAGCCATATACCCGCTTTCTTATCTCCTTTAAAATAGTTAGCAGTAGCAGCCAATTCAAACTCCTTTTTAGCAAGCAGCACCTTTACAGCCGATTTATTACCCAAAATGGCATCTGCAAACAAAGCAAGCAGTTTTTGTTCGTTTACCAGCCATTTTGCAGCCCGGGCATCCCCTCTAATAGCAGATTCGAAGGCAAAAAGCTCCTGAGACTCTTCTAGTAAGGCTTTTCCGGCACCTTCTTTGCCTTTAAGTGCCTCGGAAAGCATGATTATTTGTTTTTTTGAGTAAATCATAGTTACATTTGTACCTTAGTACTTATAAAACACATTATAAAAACAAAATTATAAAATCCATGAGAAAACCAGCTTTATTTGCCGCAGCCATCTTATTATCAGTTTCTTCGCTCTTTGCTCAAGATGGAGGAGCAACTGCTAACGGTGATGACAAAAATTTCCACTTCGGTTTATACGTAATGCCTGGCCTATATATTCCTACAACCAGTTCTAACACTACTTCCGGTAACGTTACCTACTCTAATTCAGGTAATGCTGCTGGTTTTGGTTTTGGTTACGGAATTAACCTCGAGTTTTATTTTACCCCTAATTATGGGCTTGCAACAGGACTTGGAGTAAACCAGTTTGCTGTTAACTATACTAATGTTACAGATACTACTTTCAGTGGAAGGCCAGTTAGATCAACCACTACAGTACATCAGGAAACTGTTCAATACCTGCAACTACCCTTTTTACTCAAGTTAAGGACTAACTCCATAGGTTCTATAAAGTATTTTGGCCAATTTGGTTTAGGAGCCGGATTTTTGTTAAGCGCTAAGGATAACCCTACTGTTACGTATGATAACATTACCTCAACAACAACTACTACTACTAATGTTGATATTTACAAAAAATCTGATTTTGTACGCCTTTCTTTACAAGTAGGCCTCGGCTTAGAATATAGCCTTGCAGGAACCACATCAATACAGGCATCAATAAACTACGATAACGCATTTACCAACGTTAATTCTGATGGTAATAACTCAGTATTAATGAAAGGTGTAAACCTGGTTGTTGGTATACTATTCTAATATATGAAGATTGCCCTTGCTCAGTTTAATTACCACGTAGGCAATCTTCCTTCAAATGTTGCTAAAATAAAGAACGGCATTCTTCGTGCAAAGAACGAAGGTGCCGATCTTATTGTCTTTTCTGAGCTGTCTATCTGTGGCTATCCGCCTAAAGATCTGTTACAGCACGATGGCTTTATCAGAGCTTGTGATGCAGCCGTAATAGACATTGCCCATGAATGTAAAGGTATTGCTGCTATTATCGGTGCTCCTACCCGAAACCCACATAAAGGAAGAGCATTGCATAATTCCGCCCTATTTCTTGCTGATGGAAAAGTAATGGCACAGGTAAACAAAACCCTTTTACCTTTTTACGATGTATTTGATGAGTACAGGTATTTTGAACCTGCAAGTGAAAATGAACTAATTCAATACAAAGGTTTTAAAATAGCCCTAACGGTTTGCGAAGACAGTTGGAACGAGTTACCACGAAGGAACAGGTTCTATTATAAACACACTCCTTTTGAAACCCTTTGCACCCCTGATACTACCTGCATTATAAATATTGCTGCTTCACCATTTTCATACATACACGCCGAAGAACGTATAGAAATGATGAAGGCGGCAACATCAAAATACAAATTGCCTTTCTTTTATGTAAATGCACTGGGTGCCAACACTGATCTGATATTTGACGGAGGCTCAGCAGTTATGGATAACAAAGACAATGTAATTGATGAGATGAACTATTTCACCGAGGATATTTCTTACTACGAATTGGCTGTAGATAAATCAGTTAAAGCACTTACTCCGCATACAAAAAATAAAGTACAGGAACCCATTGAGCGTATTTATCATGCATTGGTTTTGGGCATTCGGGACTATTTCCTGAAGAACAACCTTAGCAGCGCAATCCTTGGCCTTTCAGGTGGAATAGACTCCGCATTAGTGCTTGCATTGGCTGCAGAAGCCTTAGGCAGCAAGAATGTTCATGCATTAGTTCTTCCTTCCCGTTATACTTCAGAAGAATCACTGAATGATGCGAATCAACTAATTAAAAACATTGGGTGTCCACACGAAACTATATCTATTGAACCAGGTATTACTGCTGCCTATGATAGCTTGAGTAAAGCATTTAAAGGCAAGCAAGCAGATATTGCAGAAGAGAACATACAGTCGCGTATGCGTGGCTTGTTATTAATGGCTATGTCGAACAAATTTGGTTACCTGTTACTCAACACATCAAATAAGAGTGAATTAGCCACCGGTTATGGCACTTTATACGGAGATATGAGCGGAGCCATTTCGGTATTGGGAGATGTATATAAAACCCAGGCCTTTGAACTGGCCCACTATATCAATAAGATAAAGCCCAATACTATACCCGAGAATATTATTACCAAGCCCCCAACGGCTGAATTAAAACATAACCAGAAAGATACAGATTCATTGCCTGAGTACGACCTGCTCGATAAAATACTATACCAGTATATTGAAATGGAATTATCGCCATCAGATATAAAGGTACATGGAGCAAGTAAAGAGCTGGTGGAGAAAATAGTTGCAATGGTTAACCGCAACGAATATAAACGCCTGCAGGCACCACCCATATTAAGAGTATCACCAAAAGCATTTGGTGTTGGGCGTAAGATGCCTATTGTGGCTAAATATTTGTAAGATGAAATTACTTAACCACTTGAAGTATTTTTTAATTATTAGTTGCGTTGTTGCAGTTTCGTGCACCACTAATTCAACTCAAGAAAAGTCGCCTGAAAATAAAGTAATCACTCGGGCTGATAGTTTATTTATGTTCCACAACATTAATACTTCACTGTTTAAAGCTGATTCAGCGACAATGTCCCAATATGTGGCAATGGATACTATTCAAAAGATGCAGTATCTGACACCTAAAATTATTGATAGTGAAAACCCTGATGTAATGAAAGTAGGACAAACTTATATTAATGAATATGTTGGGGCTTATTTCATCTCTAAACAAGAAAAGATAGGTGATGCACAACCGATTATAGTAAGCGCAAGCGGAGATGATTATCATGCTTTGATACTTATAGTATTGAATAAGAATAACAAGCCTGTTTCACACATTCTTTTGAGCGGTGGGCTAAGTGCAGGCCCAGATGGAGAACTGGGGGATTCTATTATACTGCTTCACGATAGAGAATCACTCATTAAGCATGACACTGTAATTACTTATATTCTTCGGGTAAGACAACCTGAAAATAAAGATAACGCATCACCAACTATTGATTCTATAAGCTATATCAGAAAGATATTACCTACAGGTGAGATCAAAACAATCAAAACTGATAGTGTAAGATATTCAAGAAAGATTGATTGGAGTACGCATTACTCCTGGTAAATACTCTTACCTAAAAGCTTACGCAATCTTTATCTCCTCACCATTCTTATTCATCACCTTGTATTCCAGGAACTGCAATGAATCAAGTTCTTGTAATTTAATACCACGTTTGTATTTGAGTTTCCACTTCATATTAATTGAAGGGAACCCTTTGGTCAGGAACGCATAAATGAATGGATGCACCATTAGGGTAACACCTTTTTCATTTTGTTCGGTAAGTATATAACGTAATGTGTTCTCGATCTTATCGGTTATCAGTAAAGGTGGCTCAACCTCTCCTGTTCCGCCACAAGTAGGGCACTTCTCCATTATATTAATAACGGTCTGCGGCCTTACCCTTTCGCGGGTAATTTGTATAAGTCCGAATTTGCTTGGAGGCAGAATATGGTGCTTGGCCCTATCGGTCTTCATCAGATCCTTCAGGTGAGCGTATAGTTTCTTACGGTTCTCGGCACTATACATATCAATAAAGTCGATAACAATAATACCACCCAGATCTCGCAGGCGAAGCTGGCGTGCTACTTCCGCAGCCGATTCCATATTCACTTCAAGAGCGTTGGTTTCCTGGTCGTTCTTCGATTTTATTTTGGTACCGCTGTTCACGTCAATAACGTGCAAAGCCTCTGTATGTTCAATGATAAGGTATGCCCCACTGGCCATATTTACCACTCTACCAAACGATGCCTTTATTTGTTTCTCTACGCCCAGCTGGTCGAATATGGGAGCATTGCCCCTGAACAGCTTAACGATATCTTCCTTTTCAGGTGCAATAGTGTGCATATATTTCTTTATTTCTTCAAATAATTCCTGGTCGTTAACCATAATGCTGCTGAAGGAAGCATTAACCAGGTCGCGGATGGTTACCGAGGTACGGCCCATTTCTCCCAATAGTTTATGAGGAGGGTGTGGGTTCGTTTTTAAAGCATTGTAGCATTCCTGCCATTTTTCTACCAAACTGTTAAGGTCGGCCTCAAGTTCAGAGACACTCTTTTCTTCGGCTACGGTACGGACAATAAGTCCAAATCCTTTAGGCTTGATGCTTTCCATCAATTTCTTAAGACGTTCCCTTTCTTCCGATGATTTTATCTTTTGCGATACTGCTATCTTTTCGGCAAATGGAATAAGTACTAAAAATCTGCCCGCCAGTGTAATATGTGATGTAATACGCGGTCCTTTGGTCGATATTGGCTCTTTGGCTATTTGAACCAGAACGCTTTGTCCGCCATTAAGTACGTTCGATATTTTGCCGTTCTTAGGTATGTCATTCAGCATCTTAAAATACATAAGAGGTGAATGCTTTATTTTACCGGTAAGTACACCTTGCGAATAACTGTTGAGGGATGCAAACTGGGGACCCAGATCATAATAGTGCAGAAAGGCATCTTTTTCGTAGCCGACATTGATGAAGGCTGCGTTAAGGCTACTGGCTATTTTACTAACCTTACCTAGATATATGTCTCCTACTGAAAACTGGGCGTCGTTCCGTTCGCGTACCAACTCCACCAGCTTCTTGTCGTTCAAGACGGCAGTCACTACCCCTGTAGGTGTAGAGTTGATTATTAATTCGTTGCTC
>Ga0210396_10001409_pt1 | contig 26228 bp, 22 predicted proteins | sample IncBWH17OmetaG_FD_155466 | JGI IMG/M metagenome (GOLD analysis project Ga0210396, IMG submission 155466) | Forest soil microbial communities from Barre Woods Harvard Forest LTER site, Petersham, Massachusetts, United States - Inc-BW-H-17-O ... | reverse complement strand
CAAAGGCGACAAATGTTTTCGCATCAGCCAGCTCTCTCCGTTGCAAGTCCAGTTTCAGGTGCCAGAGTCCTCAGGCCGCCGCCCCGCGCTCGGCACGCCCGTCGAGCTTTCCCTCGTCGAAGATTCCACTCGCGCTCTCACAGCTCGCGTCCTAAAAGTCAGTCCCACCGTTGACGCCGCCAGCGACAGTTACGACGTTCTTGCCCAACTAACAGGCTCCGGCACTTCCGACCTGCGTCCCGGCATGGCCGTCAAAGTCCTTTGGCCCAGCGCGACGCGCTCCAATTCCGATGCGGGCTCGGCCCCGATCGCGCGCCCAGCGCCGCCTAAATAAATGCGCGACGCACGGGTCGGGATTTTGGCGTTGCTGTTGAACTTGTAGCGGCGGTCTTCAGACCGCCAGCCTTTGATTTTGTTTTTGCATCGGTAGGGGCACGGCATGCCGTGCCCGCTGATAATTTGGCGACTCAGTTAAGCGTTGCTGCCGACTTCACGGTGACGGCACGGACGTCGTCGTAACTATTTCGCATCACTCAGCTCGGAGAACACTGAATGCGTTTCGGCCCCACCAGCCTGCAAATCTCCAGCGTCCTCGCCAAAGGCCTGCGCCGCCCCAAGCTTCGCAGCGACCTGCGCATCAGCGAACAAATCATCTCCGGCGAAACCAGTTACGTCGTCAAAAATTTCGAAACCAATTCCTACAATCGTTACGGCGCGACCGAATACGGCGTGCTCGAACTCTGCGACGGCACCCGCACCGCCGCTGAAATTTCCGACGCGCTCACCGAACTTCATCCCGACTCCCCCCTCAGCGAAGCCGAAGTCCTCGAATTCCTGGACAGCATCGAGTCTGCCCTCTGGGAGCGCTCCGTCGGCGAAAAAAATCTCGCCGTCCTCGAACGCATCCGCGACGAACGCAAAGGCCGCGTGGACCAATCCAGCGTCCTCTATATGTCCTTCAAAGCCTGGGACCCGGACAAAACCCTTGCCAAGCTCGATCCCTACCTCAGCTGGATGTTCACGACCGGCTTCGTCGTTTTTTCCTTTGGCGTATTTATCGTCGCCTGCTATTTGCTCGCCTCCGATTGGACTCGCGTCCAACACGACACCTCATCTCTATATAGTTTTGCCTGCAAAAGCGCCTATGACATCTGGATGTTCTGGATTCTGTTGCTCGTTCTCGGCGGCATCCACGAGTTTGGCCACGGCCTAACCTGCAAACATTTCGGCGGCGACGTTCACCAGATGGGATTCCTGCTCATCTATTTCACGCCCGCCTTTTACACGGACACCACCGACATCCTCCTCTTCAAGCGCGGATCGCAGCGTCAGTGGGTGATCTTCGCCGGCATCTGGATTGAACTGGTCCTGTGCGGCCTCTCCGGCGTGGTGTGGTACTTCTCTCCGGTTGGCTCGGTATTGAATGACATTGCTTATAAAATGATGCTCCTCAGCGGCATTCAGGGCGCGCTCGTCAACCTCAATCCTTTAATCAAAGCGGATGGCTACTACGCCCTCTCCCAATTCCTGAATATTGATAATCTCCGCGAGGAATCCTTCGCCTTCCTCCGCGCGTGGGCTCAGAAATATTTGCTCCGCCACGATATTGATTTGCCCGCGGCCAGCAAACGCCAGCGCCGCATTTTCTTCCTCTTCGGCGTATCCGCCATCGTTTACAGCAACACTTTGCTCATCCTTGTCATCGTCTTCGTGAAAAACATCCTGGTCAGCAAACTCGGCGACGAATGGGGCTACCTCGCCACTCTTGTCGTCATCTATTTTTTTGCAAGGAAGGGAATCCAGCAGGCTTTACCCACGGTGCGCGCCTGGCTGCGCCAGAAGAGAGAGGACTATATGGCTTGGAAAATGTCCCGAACCCAGCAAGCCGGAGCGCTGGGCTTGGCGCTCCTGCTTCTGATTCCCCCGGTATCCTCGTCCATTTCCACCGGCCTGGTGCTCGAGCCGGGAGCCTCCGCACACGTGCGCGCCGAAGTTCCCGGCCAGGTCCAGACCGTGTACGTCAAGCCCGGCGATACCGTAAAGACCGGACAGCTTCTCGCCGTCCTTCTGAATCCCGAAATCGCGGCCGGCGCGGACTCGCTCCGCCACCAATTGGCGCTCGCCAGCAGCCAACTCCGAACCGGCCAGGACCGCTCCGACTTCGACTCGGCCGCAAACGCCGTCCGTGACCGCACACGCCTCCAGCAGGAACTCGCCGTCGCAGAAAAACACGCTGCATGTTTGGAAATTCGCGCCCCCATTGACGGCGTCGTGGCCACGGGCGACCTATATCAAAAATCCGGCTCATTTCTCGCCGCAGGCGAGGAATTCGCCCAAATAGTCGATCGCTCCACCATGAAGGCGCGCATCCTAGTGCGCGATTGGGACTTGCAGGATGTTCAACAGGGCGCGTCGGTCAGGGTCAAGGTCGTTCCGTTCCCCTATCGCACTTTCTCCGGCAAAGTCGACCGAATTTACCCAGCCTCTGCGTCGGATCGCCCCGTCACACAGACGGAAAACCTCGAACGCCTGGGCCAGCAACTCACCAATTATTTCGCCGTGGATATGGAATTCGCAAACTCCGATGGCTCGCTAACTGAAGGTATGACTGGCACAGCGAAGGTTTCCGGCAAGCGCGCTTCCCTGGCCTGGCAAGCCTCACGCGCCGTCTGGCGCTGGGCGCATAGCCAAGCCTGGTAGCCTCTGCCCTTGAATTTGTGAATCGCCCCACAGGGCGATTCATCCTGAGATTCAGCAGTGCCGAATTGAAGGGTCGCAGCTACCTTTATGTGGGCGCAGTTGACTTTGCTTTTGAGTTTATAGGGGCGGGTCCCGCGCATATGGGACCCGCCCTTGCAACGAGCCTGCGCTCCGGAATCACGCCAGAAAAAAGAAAGGGCCGCCGTTCCTGGGACGGCGGCCCTTGGGGGTGTTGCTACGTCAATCTCCGATAAGGCTAGGGGCCTAACCGAAGAATCTGTGGAATCTAGTTACAACCTGATCAGGGGCTTCACGGCCGGCAGATCCGCGCGCTTCATCAGCGGCTTAACCGTACCCGCTTTCTTGCCCTTCACTGGCTTCGATTTCTTCTCCATTACCTGTTCTCCTTTATAAGCTGATCATTTCCGTCCGCCTGCCCACCGCGCTCGCCCCTCGAAGTTCCCTACTCAACTTGTTAAATCTCGAAAAGGGCCGTTGCCACCGCGGCAGCGGCCCGCTTGCCATTCGAGACGCTTCTCTCAGGCCGCGTCGTGTGTTCCAGCGCGCTCCTGACAATGAAAAACGGGCCTTAGCGTAGCTTCACTGCAATCGTCAACGGCTTCGTCGCTTCGATCTTCTTTGCCTTCTTCAAGGTTTTCTTGGCCATTTTGTTTCCCCCTCGTTTGATTTGCCCTGTTGGGCATCTGCCCACCTATATGCAAAGCGCTCGCCAAACTTCGCCGTCAATTCGCCAATCCGCAACCCGCTCAATTTGTGACACTTCGCTTTCCAACGAATCCGTAGGCGCTCACCGACCCATACCCGTGGCGTTGAATTAATCAACGCCCGTTGAGAATTTCAACGCTTGCTCCCAGAAGCTTTCAACGCCAGGCTCGTTTCCGATGCTCCAGGAGACCGCGAGAAACTCGCCGCATGCCGCCGCGCCGCAGCGAAAAAAAAAGGCCGCCGGCGTCGTGCCGGCGGCCTTGCTTGCTATCCAAATCCTGTTTTGCAAAGAGCGTGCCCGTTTTACGAGCCCGCCCTCAAGAAACGCAACTCGGCCTACTTATTGTCGAGCCTCGTCAGCGGCTTGGTCGGTTGAATCCTCTTCGCTTTCTTCAGCTTTTTCTTGGCCATTTTGTTCTCCCTAGCTAGATTTGCCCAGCTGGGCACCGCTTTCCTTATATGCAAAGCAGCCGCCAAAGTCCACATTCATTTTCTCGCGCCGCGAAACCTCATTTTTATTGGCTTTTTAGCAAATCTACCGCTCCAGCCCGGCTTCACCGGCTGCGCCATCCGTTGAATTCTTCAGTGTCTGCTGATAATTTCAACGCAAGAGCACGCGGCAAAGCCCTCCCTGTAGCTTCTCTGTCCCGCAGCATCTCTCTGCGGATTGCTGGATACCCGACTTGACGCGCCATCCTCAACTCAAAATCACCTGGAGCGTCCCACGGCACCGGCGCGCACCACAGCGACAGGGTATACGCTTGAGCTTGATCTGATAACGGTAATTCACCGTCAGCTCTTCGCCGGCGCGTATCTTCCGGCAGCTGTAAAAGTACAGACGGCTGTGCAGGCACTGCCAGTTCAAATTGGGTCGGCACGAGTGGTTTATGAATTGGGCCCCGCTTCCTCCCCGCCTGCCGTCTATGCACCACCGCGAATTCATGCCCGCGATATAAATATCCTTGGGAGCCACTGTCTTCCACGCCTGCAGCCGGCTGATCCGTTTGCCCGTGTATTCGATCACGCGCCGGTCGTTTGGAATGTCTTCGAGCGCAAACACTCCATAACGATGCAGTGTGGAAGGTCCAATCCGCAGACGAAACCCCGCCGCTTTCGGATTGATCCGGCGCGTCTTCGAGTCGCGAGCTGTCATTTCGCCTCCTCCTTACATCCGCTGCCCGCACCCTCCTCATCGCAAAGCTCGCTCCTCACGCACTGAATTCCGCCGCCCGGCCCGCCGCGTGTTCATCCCGGATCGTGACGGTGAAGCGGGAGCTTCGCATCGTCACCCAAATATGTATCGTAGCGTTCCGCGGCATCCGCGCGCACCACAATGGCACGGAATGCGCTGCACCTTTATCTGATAATTGTAATTCCAGGTCAGTTCTTCACCGGCCCGTATCCTCTGCCGGCTAAAAAACAGCAGGTGGCCGCGAATGCGCCGCTGCTTCAAATTGGGTTGGCACGAATGGTTCATGAACTCGGCACCGCTTCCGCCCCGCCGGCCGTCCAGGAGCGCGCTGCTATTAATCCACGCCAGGTAAGTATCTTCGGGAGGGCAAATCTTGGCGGCCTGCTCGAAAGTGAGGCGCTTTCCGGTATATTCGATCACGCGCCGGTCCGCTGGAATATCCTCCAGCGCAAACACTCCATAGCGGTGCTTCGCGGAGCGCGCAATCCGCAAACGAAACCGCGCGAATTTCGGATCGATCCGCCGCTTCGGCGTTCTGCGCGCTTTCATATTCCATGCTCCATCACAGATCATACTTCCGGCACAAATAATTCAGCCGGTTGCGATCCACTCCGAGCAATTTCGAGGCGTCCGCTTTCACATGCTTGGCCTGTTCCAACGCTTCCTGCACCCAGCGCTTTTCGAACGCTTCCATCTCTTTATCCAGCTTGATCCCCGCAGGAGGTAGTTGGAACCGGTTGCGATATTCGCGTCCGCCAGACTGCGCCATTTCCGCCGGCAAGTCCTTCGCGGTGATGGTGTCGCCATCCGTCATAATCACCAGGCGTTGAATCGCATTCTCGAGCTCGCGTACGTTCCCCGGCCAGGCATAACGCTTCAGCGCCGCAATCGCGTCATCCGCGATGCGCTTCGCCGGAAATCCGTTCGCCGCGGAATATACGCTCACGAAATAATCCGCCAGCACCGGAATATCCTCCACACGTTCGCGCAACGCCGGCACGAAAATCGGCACCACGTGAATCCGGTAATAAAGGTCCTCGCGGAAGCGCGCCTGCCGCACCATCTCTTCCAAATCCTCGTTCGTCGCGCTTACCAGCCGAAAATCCACACGGATGTTTTTCTTCCCGCCCAACCGCGTCAGCGAACGATCCTCCAGCACGCGCAGCAATTTGCTCTGCAGCAAAGGCGTCAGCGTCGCAATCTCATCCAAAAACAAAGTCCCCTGATGCGCCAGCTCGATCCGCCCTTCCTTCGTCGCCACTGCTCCGGTAAACGCGCCGCGCTCGTACCCAAAAAGCTCCGCCTCCATCAATCCTTCCGGCAGCGCCGCGCAGTTCACACTCACAAATGCGCGATTCCGTCGGGGGCTCTGCTCGTGCAGCGCCTTGGCCACCAACTCCTTGCCTACGCCGCTTTCCCCGCGGATGATCACGTTGGTCGTCGCCCGCGCCATGCGCTTGATCGAATCGAATACATGCCGCATCGCGTCCGTCGCGCCAATCAAATCCCCCAGCGTATTTTTCCGGCTGATTTCCTCGCGCAGGATGCGGTTCTCGCGCTGTATGTGCAGCTTCTCGATCGAGCGTTCCAGCAGCAGCCGCAGCACGTCCGTATCAATCGGCTGAATAAAATAATCGTGGCAGCCCGCGTCAATCACTTTCAGCGCCGTCGTCTTCGTCTGGTCCGTGCTCAAAACGATCACTAGCGTGTCAATGTCTCCGCCCGCCAGGCGACTCAGCAGCTCCGTGCACTCCCGCAGCCCGCCCGATTCCATCGGCACAGCCAGCAACAGCACGTCCAACCCTGCTTCCTGCAAAAGTTTGTAAGCCGCGGCGTAATCTCCGCCCTCCACCACTTCAAAAGTGGAACGCAAAGCCGCAACAATACTCCCGCGCATCCGCGCGTCATCATCCACCACGGCAATTTTGGGTTTCAGTGCAGCAGGCGTGATAAGCAGTCTCCGCCGGGAATGGCGTGGCGTCGCTCCCGGCCAGCACCGACGGCCATCCCATGTGGCCGCGATTCTAGGTGCCGCCAGTCCTCATGTCAACGCCGCCCCGCAAATCCAGTCCCGCTCAAATCACAATGCGTCGGTCACGCATTCTTGCGCACGCGCCAGTAGCAGCTGACGCTCTCTCGCGTTGCGCGTCAGCGCTGCAGCGCGTTCGAACTCCGCGCGGGCTTCCTCCACGCGGCCGAGCTTCTTTAACAGATTGCCGCGCACGCTCGGCAGCAGATGGTAATTCTCCAGCGCCCCTTCCGCAGTCAACGCGTCCACCACTTCCAGCCCCGCCGCCGCGCCAAACGCCATCGAAACCGCGACCGCGCGATTCAAATCAATCACAGGAGAGGGCGCAATCTGCGAGAGCTCTTCATACAGCGTCACAATACGCGGCCAATCCGTTTCTCCCGCCGTGCGCGCCCGCGCATGGCAGGCCGCAATCTCCGCCTGCAACACGTACGGCCCTTGCGCAGCAGCACTCAACGCCCGGGCCTGCGTCAGCGCCGCGAGCCCACGACGAATCAGAAGCTGATCCCAATCCGCGCGGTTTTGCTCCAGCAACAATATCGGCGCGCCCGATTCATCCACGCGCGCCCGCGCACGCGACGCCTGAATCTCCATCAGCGCCACCAGGCCGTGCACCTCCGGTTCTTGCGGCGCCAGTTCCGCCAGGATGCGCCCCAGCCGCAGCGCATCTTCGCACAACGCAGGCCGCAACCAATCATCACCAGCGGTCGCCGAATAGCCCTCGTTGAATATGAGATAAATCACCGCGAGCACCGATGACAACCGCGCCGCCAGCTCCTCCCCTCGAGGCACCTCGAAAGGAACACGCTTTTCGGCGAGCGTGCGCTTGGCCCGCACAATTCGCTGCGCGACGGTCGGTTCGGGAACCAGAAACGCGCGCGCGATTTCCTCAGTCGTCAGCCCGCCCAGCAAGCGCAGCGTAAGCGCCACACGTCCTTCGCTCGGAAGCACCGGATGGCAGGAGATGAAAACCAGCCGCAAAAGATCGTCGCCGACATTGTCGTCCAAAGCCGCTGCAAAATCCGGCACGGCCATTTCCCTTTCTTCCATCTCGCGGCCCAGCTCTTCGTGCTTACGCTCCAGCCGCGCGTGACGACGGAAATGATCGATCGCCCGGTGCTTCGCAGCGGCCATCAACCAAGCGCCCGGATTATCCGGGACGCCCGACTTCGGCCATTGCTCCAGCGCCGCAACCAGCGCGTCCTGCGCGAGGTCTTCGGCAAAGCCGATATCGCGCACCATCCGCGCGAGACCAGCAATAATCCTGGGCGATTCGATCCGCCAGACCGCATCAATCGCGCGCTGTGTGTCGGTAGCCGTCACGGCTACCGATCACATCACGTTCGATCTGGCAGCGCAAGTTGAGGTGTGTCGAGCCTACTTCTTCACGGCCACTCGCACCAACATGCGCTCCTATGCTTTGGCGTCGAAGGCCTCCGGCCCCAACACCTGGCGCACTTCAGTCTCGCCCTCCCAGCCCGGCCAGTACTTTCTGTGCAGCTCCATAAAGTGCATGGCTCCTTCAATCGCCTCTTGCTTCGATTTCAGTTCAAACATTGCGAATCCGCCGACGACTTCCTTGGCCTCGGTGTAGGGCCCATCAACGGCGATTACCTGCCCTCGGGAAAGCCGTACCCGCGTGCTCTTCGCAATTGGGACCAGGCCCCCGCTCGCGATCATCGTGCCTGATTTGGCCGCGTCCTCACCTAGCTTCGCCATCGCGTCCAGAAATTCCTTGGGCGGAGGACCCGGGTTTTCAGCGTGCTTCACCAGCATCAAGAATTGCATCGTCGTATCTCCTTGTTGGTTTCGGATTCCGAGCCAGGATCCCAGCCAGCTTCGACCGGTTAAATCTGGTCCCTACTTACACGTCGAACGAACCTCCATGGAATCGACAACTCCAAATAATTTTTTTCCACACCGCGACACTCAAGCCCTGCACTTCGTTTCAGCAACGACGTCGCGAACGCGCCCCACGTTCTCACTTAGCGAAATCAGCTGCTTCAAACACCGGACGAATTTCCACCTCCGTCTCGCGGTCAAACGGCGCGCGCTTCAGCCATTCCACCGCCTCATCCATGGACCGCACCTGCCACATCCAGTAGCCGCCCACAAGTTCCTTCGTTTCGCTAAATGGCCCGTCAATCACCGTGCGCTGCTGCCCCGAAAACTTCACCCGCTTGCCCTTCGAGCTAGGGTGCAAGCCATCCCCCGCCAACATCACCCCCGCCTGAATCAATTCCTGGTTGAATTTCCCCATATCGGCCAGCAGCTTCGGACTGGGCATAACCCCCGCCTCAGAATCCTTGGTGGCCTTCACCATCACCATAACTCGCATCGCACGCCCCCCTTTTTCTGGATTAACACCGGATCCCGGACGATGTTGACCGCCTGGACCCTGGCTCTACTAACGCGTCGAACGAACGATGGTTAGATCGACAGGTTTCGTAATTTTTCTTTGAAATTCCTGGACTCCGCTCGCGAAGTCGCCCCCGTCAAGACCGCCCCGGCAATCACCAGCAACAACGGCCAGAATGATATCAATATCTTGCAGAGGCCCCGCAAGAACCCTGCGCGATCGAAGAGATAAGTCTGTAACGCTTGCGAGGCGGCCAAACCAACAGCCGTCAATTCGCCAAGCGTCTGATTTGCGTCAGCGCTAACACCGGCGAAGCGGCCCAATCGCGCGGCGGCGTCCGCCAGATTGCCGTACACAACAAAAAGCCCCAGCCCGATAAGTGCCGTTCCAACAATCGATTTCAAATTCTCAAAATGCGCGTACTGCCGTGCCATAACCCCTCCGGAGGCCCGCTGCCCCTGCCTCTACCTACTCGTCGAAGGAGTACCCACGAATTCGACACTCACGACCAGATTAATTTGCGAGGAATCTTCGAGTCTTGGCTAGGCCCAGGCGGCCAACAAGGGGCAAGCCGTAGGCGCTACGAGGTCGGCGAAGCTTCGAGTGTTTGACCTAGCAGCCGAATGCCTTCGCGAATTTGCTGCTCGTTCATGCGCGAATATCCAAGCATCAACCCAGCCCGCGACGCCCGCGCCAAAAAGTATCCGGCAATTCCGTAAATGCCAACTCCGCGCGCTGCCGCACTCTGAATCACGGCGTCCTCCGCGATGCCTTTGTCGGCAGGCCACAGCACCACGTGCGTCCCCGCGCCATCTCCACCCACTTCCACGCGCCCATCCAAATATTCGCGAATCGCATCGAGCAGCGCCGCGCGATGCGCCGTGTTCCTCCGCCGAATCCGCCGCAAATGACGCTCGTACATTCCCGTAGAAATAAACTCCGCCAGCGTTTCCTGCTCCAACGTCGCGGTGTGCCGGTCGCACAACCACTTAGCCGCAGTAAACGCCGCCACCAGCGATTTCGGCGCGATCAAATATCCAATCCGCAGCGCCGAAAATATCGTCCGCGAAAATGTCCCCACATAAATCACGCGGCCTTCGCTGTCCAACCCCTGCAAAGATTCCAGCGGCTGCCCCTCGTAGTGGAACTCTCCGTCGTAATCATCCTCCACCACAATCGCCGCCTTGCGCCGTGCCCAATCCAGCAGCGCCACCCGCCGCGCCAGCGGCAAAATCGCGCCAGTGGGAAACTGATGCGACGGCGTCACGAACGCCACGCGCGCATGTTTCGGCAGCGCATCAGGACGCAACCCGTCGCGATCCACAGGCACCGGCTGCAGCCGCGCTCCCGCAGCCCGCAGCACTTCCCGCGTGCCCTGATACTGCGGGTCCTCGACGGCGACAGGATCACCGCGCTCGATCAACACCCGCGCAATCAAATCGAGCGCCTGCTGCGAGCCATTTACCACAATCACCTGCGAAGCATCGCAAATCACCGCGCGCGAACGCCGCAGATGCACCGATATTGCCTCGCGCAAAGCCAAACTTCCCCCCGCCGCTCCATAATCCAGTTGCCGAACCGGCGCCTTGCGCGCGTGCCGCAGCAAAATCCGCCGCCACATCTGGTACGGAAAAGTTTCCACGTCGCCGCGCCCGCCATAAGCAAAATCGTAGCGCAGCGGAATCGCGCGCCGCCCGGGAAAGTCCACACTCGAACCGACAGCGTCTGCTGTGGATCCGTAGCGCGAGAGGTGTAGTTTCGCGGCGCGTTCCACTTTTTTCGGCCTGCCGGCAACACTACCGCCGCTCAATCCCGCCGATACATAAGTCCCAGAACCGCCGCGTCCAGCCGCAAATCCTTCCGCAACCAATTGATCGTAAGCCAGCAACACCACCGTCCGCGAAATTCCCAGCTCATCAGCCAACTCGCGCGTCGAAGGCAGCCGCTCCCCAGCCCGGAACGTCCCCGCAAGAATCGCCCGACGCAGTCCAGCATAAACCTGTCGGAACAGCGGCTCGCTCCGCCTCGAAAGTGGTATCACCAATTTCATAAAAAGTGGCCGTAGCAAAATACCACAAGCCGCGTCAATCTTATAGCGGCACAGCGCGCTGTGCGCAGCAGAGGCAGCCGCAACGGGCAAAGCCCGCCGCTGCTCGGTTATCGAAATATCAGGAGAAGAAAATGAAACTGCTCTGGAGTATCGGAAGTTATTTTGCACTCTGCGCGCTCGGCTGCCTGTTGCAAACCGTTCCACCAATCATGCGAGCCTTGCCTGTGGCCGCCGCTGCGCAACAGCCGCATGAAGCTCAACACGATGGCCAGCGCGATTTCGACTTCAATATCGGCACCTGGCACACGCACATCAAGCGCCTCGAGCATCCACTCACCGGCTCGACCACCTGGGCAGAAATGCAAGGCACCGTAGTAGTCCGCAAAGTCTGGGACGGCCGCGCCCAACTGGAAGAAATCGAAGCCGACGGCGCCGCTGGCCACTTCGAAGGCCTCACCCTGTTCCTCTACAATCCCGAAGCGCATCAGTGGAGCCAGATTTTTTCGAAGAGCACGGACGGCACCGTATCCCAGCCCGCCATTGGTGAATTCAAAAATGGCCGCGGCGAGTTCCACGATCAGGAACCATACAACGGCCGAACCATCCTCGTGCGCATCGTCTGGTCAGACATCACTCCAGACTCGCACCGCTTCGAGCAATCGTTTTCCGACGACGGCGGCAAGACCTGGGAACCGAACTTCGTCGCCACGCTCACCCGAGTCAAGCCATGACCGGCAAAATCGAAGTACGTGACGTCCAGCAACGCGATTTCCCCGAATGGAAACCGCTCTGGCAAGGTTACAACGCTTTCTACGGCCGCGAAGGCAAGACCGCGCTCCCAGACGAAATCACGAAACTCACCTGGTCGCGCTTCTTCGACGGCTACGAACCCATCCACGCTCTCGTGGCAGAGCGCACAAATAAATTAGTCGGGCTCGTGCACTACCTCTTTCATCGCAGCTCCACCGGCCTGCGCTCCAATTGCTATCTTCAAGACCTATTCACCGTCGAATCAGCCAGAGGCCAGGGCATCGGCCGCGCCCTCATCGAGGAAGTTTATCGCCGCGCCGCGCAGGCCGGCTCCGGCCGCGTGTATTGGCAAACGCACGAAACCAACGCAACCGCAATGAAGCTTTACGACAAGCTCGCCGAGAAATCCGGCTTCATCATTTATCGCAAGGACCTTTGAAAAAGTTCTGTGAAAAGGATCTCTGATGTGGAGGAAATAATGATCGCACCACGCCGCATCCGAATTAGTTTTCTGCTGTGCGCGTTCTGTGTCCTGGCACTCCTGTTACAATCGGCTCCAGCGCTCGCGCAATCAGCGTCCGCCGCACCGTCCGCGCAGCAAGCCGCGACGCCGCGCGACGGCCAACACGATTTCGACTTCGAGATCGGCACCTGGAAAATTCATCTGAAGCGCTTGGTGCATCCGCTGACCGGCTCCACCACCTGGGTCGAATTCGACGGCACCGTCGTCGCCCGTGCGCTCTGGTACAGCCGTGCCAATATGGATGAATTCGAAGCCGACAGCCCCTCCGGCCACATCGAAGGTCTAACCCTGCGTCTCTACAATCCCCAAGCCCACCAGTGGAATCTCTATTGGGCCAATAGCAAAGCCGGCCTGTTCGCCGGCCCACCCCAGGTTGGCGAATTCAAGAATGGGGTCGGCGAATTTTACTGCCAGGACACTTTCAACGGCCGCATGATCCTGATTCGCTATGTGTGGTCCGGCATCACCGCGAACTCCGCCCACTTCGAGCAATCCTTTTCCGACGATGGCGGCAAAACCTGGGAAGTGAACTGGATCACCGATCAAACCCGCACGGCCGACGCAGCCGCAAAATCGTCCGCGCCGCCCGCGTCAGAATCCGGCGCAGACCAAGATGGACAACACGGCTTCGACGGCCTCTTCGGCACTTGGAATTATCACGTGAAGCTCCTCGTTCATCCCCTCACCGGCTCCACCACCTGGAACGAATTTCCAGCCACCGGCATTTGCTACAAGGTTTGGGGTGGCCGCGCGCAACTGGACACGTTCGAAGCCGATGGTCCCAAAGGCCACATCGAAGGCCTGGTCGTGCGTCTCTACAATCCCGAAAACCATCAGTGGAGCCTGAACTGGGCCGTCAGCAAAACCGGCACCCCCGATCCGCCGCAAATCGGCAAATTCAAAAATGGACATGGCGACTTTTACACCCAGGACACAATCAACGGAAAAACCATCTTCGTTCGATACGATTGGACGAAAATCAATACCAACACGCCCCACTTCGAGCAATCCTTCTCCGAAGATGGCGGCCAAACCTGGGAAGTAAACTGGGTCACAGACCAAACCCGCGTGCCCGACGCCCTCGGCAAAGCGCAATGAACTCCGCCACGTTGCCGCGGAATATGCTTTTGAATTTGTAGCGCTCGGCTCTGTTTTCGTGGCACAGCCTTCAGGCTGTGCGGCACGATTTCCACTGCAAGAGCATTGCACTTGAAGTTGCCTTTGCACGTGTAGCGCCCGGTCCCGTCCCGCAGCCGCGGGACGGGACCGGGCAGCCTTCAATTTTGCTCGCGAGAATCGGATAGCGCCGGCAACCGAGCATCACTAATCTGAACGTGTTAAAGACGCAACAATGAACACACTGAAAACTATAGCCGCGAATCTCCTGCTCTGCTGCCTCGCGCTGATCCTTCACCCTCCGCGCGCACTCGCGCAGCAAACTGACACGACACCCCACGACCCCCAACACGATTTCGATTTCGAAATCGGCAACTGGCACACGCACCTGCGCTGTCTGCAACAGCCACTAACCAACTCAACCACCTGGCTCGAATACGATGGCACCTCCTACATCCGCAAAATCTGGAATGGCCGCGCCAACCTCGTCGAATTAGAAGTCGATGGCCCCACCGGCCACATCGAAGGCCTCTCCCTCCGCCTCTACAACCCGCAATCCCACCAATGGAGCCTGAATTTCGCGAGCGGCGCGCAAGGCACCATCAGCGTCCCCACCGTCGGCGAATTCAAAAATAATCGCGGCGAATTTTACGATCAGGAAACCTTCCACAACCGCACGATTCTCGTCCGCAACATCTTCGAATACATCCTCGCAAACTCCTACCGCTTCGAACAATCGTTCTCCGACGACGGCGGCAAAACCTGGGAAGTTAACTGGATCGCAGTGGACACGCGCATATCCGAAAAAGAAATCAGCCAACAGGAAGAAAAAGACAAATCCGACGCGTCGCCCAGCGAGGAAAAACCCTCGCCGCAACCGTCAGACAACCGCCAACAACTCGGCGAAGCCTGGTGGACCGGCCCCATGCTGGCGAATAACGCCTCCACGCTCCCCCGCGGACATTTCCTGGTCGAGCCGTACCTCTACGACGAAATCAGCCCCCACACCAACGGCCTCGGCTCGCTCACCTACATCGAATACGGCCTCGTCAATCGCTTCACCGTAGGCCTCATCCCCACCTTCGGTTACAACAGAGTCAGCGACGGCCCCAGCAGCTCCGGCGTCGGCCTCGGCGACCTCACGGTCCTAGCCCAATACCGCCTGACCCAGTTCCACGAACAGCACAAGCTTCCCACAATCTCCTTAATGCTTCAGGAAACCTTCCCCAGCGGAAAATACGATCAACTCGGCGCGCGCCCCAGCGACGGCCTCGGCGTCGGCGCCTACACGACCACCCTCGCGCTCAATTCCCAGACGTATTTCTGGATGCCCACCGGTCGCATCCTGCGTATGCGCCTGAACGCCTCGCAATCCCTCTCCACCTACGCCAACGTAGCAGGCGTCAGCGTCTACGGCACCAGCCAAGGATTCCAAGGCCACGCCAAGCCCGGCCCCTCCACCTTCGTGGACGCAGCCTGGGAATACAGCCTCACGCGCAACTGGGTCCTCGCCCTTGATGCCACCTATCGCCACACAAACAACACGCGCATCACAGGGCAAGACCCCACGCAATCTCCACCCAACATCCAACTAAACTCAGGCTCAAGCGACGCCATCGGCTTCGCCCCAGCCCTAGAATACAATTGGAAGCCCACCATCGGCGTCCTAATAGGCACCCGCATAATCGCCCTGGGCCACAACACCCCCACCACCATCACCCCAGCCGTTGCAATCAACTACGTCCACTAATCAGCCGCGCAAGCGACGCAAGCACACAACCGAACGAAGATGTTGCATTTTGCACGCGATTGCCCGATGCTCTCCCACCTCGACTGTTTTTCGCTAGGTACAATGAAGCAGAAAGTTAAATGGCGGAACAGTTAGCGTGGAGGCACCTTGCACAGTACGCTTAGCAGAATCTTCATTGTGATCTGCTTGTTGTTTTTGTGCACAGGCGGCGGTCCGAGCGCAACGGGCAAGTCCCGCGGAGCAGACGACAAAGCTCCCGACTATTCCAAGGAAGCTTTCATCATCGAACGCCTCCTGGACAAGGCGGTATTTGAGAACGATGGCACCTACTCCACGGAAGAGACTGCGCGTGCAAAAATCCAATCGCAAGCCGCGCTGCAGGCGTTCGGGATATTGAACGTTTCGTACGCGTCGGCGACTTCCACCGTGGAAATTGTGTATGTACGCGTAATCAAACCGGACGGTCGGGTCGTCGAGACCCCGGCGGAAAATATTTTGGACATGCCAGCGGAAATCACGCGCCAGGCGCCGTTCTACAGTGACCTCAAAGAAAAACAAGTGGCAGTCAAGGGGCTGGAAATTGGCGACGCGATTGAATACCAATATCGTGTCTCCGTAAAGACGCCGCTTGATCCGGGACAGTTCTGGTTCGTGTTCGACTTTTTCAACACCGGCATCTGCTTGCAGCAGAAATTGGAGATCAGCGTTCCACGCGGCCGGGGCGTAATAGTGCAAAGCGCCAAAGTGCAGCCTGAGACAACGGTCCAGGGCTCTTATCGCGTGTACGCCTGGATGACCAATAATCTGGAAACCGCCGACGCAAAAAAAGATTCGAAATCGCTCGAACCGGACGAGCCGAAGCGTCCTTCTGTACAAGTCTCCAGCTTTCAAAATTGGGACGAAGTCGGCCACTGGTTCAAGGGCCTTGCTGCCCCGCGCGCGGTTCCTACGCCGCAGGTTCGGGAGAAGGCAGACGAAATCACGCGTAACGCAAAAACGGAGCAGGAAAAAATCCAGGCGATCTACGACTATGTATCCACAAAGTTTCGCTACATTGGGCTTTCGTTGGGGATTGGCCGCTACCAGCCGCATGCCGCGGCCGACGTACTAAGCAATGATTACGGCGATTGCAAGGACAAGCATACCTTGCTCGCGGCGATGCTTGCAGCTGAGAACATCAAAGCCTTTCCCGTCCTGATAAGCAGAGCCGCGAAAATTGATCCCGACGTGCCGTCTCCGGGGCAATTCGACCACGTGATCACCGCCCTGCCGCAAGGTGACGGATTTGTTTTCCTGGATACCACCACCGAAGTGGGGCCATATCAATACCTGATCGCGGATCTGCGCGACAAGGAAGCACTGGTGATTCCCGATAACGGCCCAGCGAAGCTCGTCCGTACTCCAAAAGATCCTCCTTTTAAGTTCGTATTTACGTTCCAATCCGATGGCACGCTGAATGACGCTGGTACGCTGGAGGCAAAAGTACGAATCACCGTACGCTCTGACTTCGAAGTTCTGTACCGCCTCGCTTTTCGCCGCGCCGGACAGACTCAATGGAAGGAGGTAATGCAACAGATCTCGAACAATTTTGGATTTAGCGGGACCGTCAGCGACGTGACCGTTACACCTCCCGATGCCACCAGCGCGCCTTTTCAGCTCGACTACACTTATACTCGCAAGACCTACAGCGATTGGGACAATCGGCGGATTATCTCGCCCCTGCCATTCATTTTTCTGCCTCCCGTTCCCGATGATGCCGATAAGAAATTGAAGCCGCTCACGCTGGGCGTCCCGACCGAATACGTGCTCAGAGGTTCGATGAAACTCCCCACAAATTCAGACCCAAATGACCGGGAGGCGATCAATCTTCAGGAACCGTTCGCGGAGTATCACTCCAAATTTACGATAGAGAATGGTGTCATCCGCTTCGATCGGCACGTGCTCACCAAGACGGAAGAAGTTCAGGTCGCGCAGTTCGACGCCTACACGCGCTTTTCGAAAATCGCAAGCGACGATGAAGGTACATACATCGCCCTCAACGGCAATGATGATGATTCCGGCGCGGAGGCGACCACTCCCGAGGCGCAGAAGTTGTATTCCGAGGGTGTGGAAGCATGGCAAGCACATAACATGGCCGGCGCCGCGGACGCGTTTCATCAAGCTGTGGAGAAAGAGCCGACGTTCGCACTGGGTTGGATGCAACTGGGCCGCATGCGCATGGTGCTGGGCGATCGGGACGAAGCCATCGACGACATGAAAAAGGCCATCGCGCTTAGCCCCGCACAAAAAAGTTATTACAAGTTGCTCGCCCAGGCTTTGACGTTCTTGCATCGCAGCGACGAGACATTGGGCCTCTGGAAAGATTTCGAAAAGCAGAAGCCGGGCGATGCGGATGCCGCCCTGGCGATCGGCGGAATCCTGATCGGCCAGAAGAAATACCCGGAAGCCGTCGCCGAACTGGAAATCGCCACCAAGCATAACCCGGATAACGATCAGATTCGCATGCAGCTCGGCGAAGCCCACGTTGGCGCCGGAAACAACGAAAAGGGAGTTCCCATGCTGGAAGCGGCCGCCGCCAAGCCGTTGCTGCTCAATAACGTTGCATACATTTTCGCTGAACACAACCTTCACTTGCGGGAGGCTCTGGACTACGCCCAAAAAGCTGTGGCGCAGGCCGAAACCGATTCAGCCGCCATCAAACTCGACAATTTGAAGCTCGACGATCTTCAGTCCGTGGGTACCTTGTCGGCCTACTGGGACACGCTCGGCTGGGTGTATTTCCGCCTCGGACAACTGGAGGAGGCCGAGAAATATTTGAATGCGGCGTGGAACCTGACCTTGGATTCGACTGGCGCGGACCATCTGGGGCAGGTGTTCGAGAAGCAAGGTAAGAAACACGACGCGATCCTTGCGTATAGCAGCGCCACGGCGGCGGGCCACGCGCCCGACCATGCGCGCGAGCGTCTCGCCGCGCTCCAGGCCGGTGCTTCCCAGCATGTCGGAAAAATTGACGTGCTCAACCTGCAAGACCACCGCACGTTCGACCTGACGAAATTTCCCAACAAGCCGAGCGAGCATGCTAGCGCGGAATTTTTCATTCTGTTTGCGCCCGGCCCCAAAGTCGCGGCCGTGAAATTTATCAGCGGGTCGCCCGAGTTGCGCGACGCGGCCGAGGGATTGGCGGCGGCCAAAATCACCGCAGTGTTTCCCACCGATCATCCCGCCCAAATCATTCGTCGCGGCGTTCTGGATTGCGAGCCGGAAGTCGCGGGATGCGTTTTCGTGCTATTCCCTCCCGCCGACGTCCACTCAGTAAACTGAGCATCCGGATAGCCGGCGGCCAGTGGCGCGCTCCCACCCTCATGCCAGAAAACACAACAATGCGTAAGCATCCACCCGCCGGTCAGTAGAAATACGGACGATTCTAATCGACAGTCCAGCGATTAAAAACACACTCCAAACCACTGAAAACAAACAACAGCGCCCGTTTCTAATCGACAGTATTTTTGCCAAAAATGCAGCGAGCCGAAACAGCGACCAGCTCGTTTCCCTCCGCGGCTACGTAGAAACACGCTCCTCCGTTTTGCTATCCGCACTCAGGTGATGTTAAAAATGTGGAGCACAACCACAAACAAAAAGTCGCAGCGGAGGAAGCATGGCGAAGTCGCGCAGGGAATTTTTGGCTGATGCATCAGCAGGTTTGTTCGGCGCGGCAACGGTGCTGCACGCCCAAGATCAAAAGTCTGCAACGCCGCAATCCGAAACGTCATCACCACGCCAGCAAGCCGTGAATCCGCCGCCAGGCACGCCGTCCGCGTTCGGTACTGCTCCGGCAGTGGGCCCCGAGGTTTCCGCGGCGACGTTCGCCGAAGCCGAAAAACTCGTACGCGTCGAACTCACAGCTGCGGAGCGCGAGCAAGCAGCAGGCAACTGGCGCCGCGCAATGGCCGCACTTTACGAACGACGCACAGGGCCGAAAAAGGTCGCGCTCGAATCAACGCTTTCGCCGGCGTCGCGCTGGAATCCCGTTCTGCCCGGCATGAACGCAGGCCCAGAGCGCAATCAATTCATCCGCAGCAAGAACGACGTAGGTCCATTGCCCCAGCGCGACGAAGACATCGCTTTCGCTTCCGTAACCCAGCTTTCGCGCTGGATCGAATCCAAGAAACTCACTTCCGAACGCCTCACACAAATTTATCTCGACCGCATCGCACGCTTCGACCCCAAGCTGCGCTGCATCATCACGCTGACGCGCGACCTCGCGCTCACGCAAGCAAAGCAAGCCGATGCAGAAATCGCCGCAGGAAAATATCGCGGCCCGCTGCACGGCATCCCGTGGGGCGGCAAAGACCTGCTCGACACCGCGGGAATTGCAACGACCTACGGCGCCGAGCCTTTTCGCAACCGCATCCCCACGAAAAACTCAGCGGTAGTGCAGCGTCTGCACGACTCCGGCGCAGTGCTGCTCGCGAAACTGAGCCTCGGCGCGCTGGCCCTCAACGACGTATGGTTCGGCGGCCAGACCATGAATCCGTGGCTGCTGGAAGAAGGCGCATCAGGTTCGAGCGCAGGTCCGGGCTCCGCGACTGCCGCGGGACTCGTGGGTTTTTCAATCGGTAGCGAGACCGGTGGCAGCATCGTCAGCCCCAGCATGCGTTGCGGCCTCACAGGACTGCGTCCCACCTACGGCCGCGTAGCGCGCACCGGCGCGATGACGCTCTGTTGGTCGCTCGACAAACTCGGCCCCATGACGCGCTGCGTCGAAGACGCGATGCTGGTTCTGCAAGCGATCACCGGCCCTGATGCAGGGGACTTGGACAGCGTTCCCAGCAAGCTCGATTTCGATTCCGGCGCGAGCGTGCAAGGCCTGCGCGTCGGATATTTTCCCGCGTGGATGAATGGCCGCGGCGCAACCGACGTGGATCGCATGGCGCTCGAGACGGTGAAAAAACTCGGCATGGTTCCCGTCGAAGTTTCCATTCCCGATTGGCCGTACGATTCGCTGGAATTAATTCTGTTCGCCGAAGCGGGCGCTGCATTCGAAGAAATTACGCTCGATCACGAACTAGATCAGCTGAAAATGCAGGTGCCTGATGCGTGGCCCAATTCCTTCCGCCAGTCACGGTTCCTTTCGGCGGTGGATTTCGTGCAGGCCGACCGCTTGCGGCGCAAAGTGGCCATCGAGATGGCGCGCGTCTTCTCCGAAGTGGATTTGCTGCTGGTGCCGTCGTTGCGCGACGAGATGCTGACAATCACCAATTTCACAGGGCATCCTTCGCTCACGTTGCGCGCGGGATTTGTGCAGGTTTCGCAGGCGCGCAGCGATTGGGCGCCCGATCCGCAGCACCCGCTCCCCAAATTTTCGCCCCCGCGCCGCGTCCCGCACGGCGTCACGCTCATCGGACGCCTCTTCGACGAGGGCACGGTAGGCCGCGCAGGCCTCGCGCTCGAGCGCAGTTTCAACGTAGTCGGAGAGCGCCCGCCGGGATTCTGAACCGCGCCAGGCTCCATACCTGTCCGCTCGACCAGTAGTTTTTGTCGTTGCTTTTCTCTACCCTATTCTTGAGTGCCAGCCCATTTGCGAGGCGGCGATCGAAACCTCCCGGCCCCTCCAGCCGACCGGGAACCATCGGAGGTACAAGCATGAAAGAAAGTGACGCGGTGATCCAGTTTAAAGATGGGGTCGAACTACTGAAGAACGGTTATCCCAAGGACGCTCTCCCCCACCTGCGCAATGCTGTCGAAATCGAAAGCCAAAATCCCTACTACCTTTCGTTTTTTGGTCTAGCGGTGGCGCGCGCGGAAAAGAAATGGAATGAAGCGACGCACCTCTGCGAGACCGCGCTGCAATTGAAGGGAAAAGAGCCGCAATTCCACCTGAACCTGGCGGAGGTGTATGTGGCTGCCGGCAAACGCGACAGCGCGATTGCCATCCTGGAGCGTGCCATTAAAAATTTCGGGCCGACCGCCCGCCTAAAGAAAGCCCGCAGCAGGGTCGAAAAGCGCCAGTCGCCGGTGCTGCCATTCCTGAAACGGGACCACGTATTGAACAAGAGCTTGGGCAAGCTGCGGCACCGCGCCGCGAAGCGCGTCGTCAACGCCTGATTCCGCAAGGAATGCCGTGGGTTTGTGGGTCGCTGGGCACGCCAGCTTGGCGCTGGCGTCCGGTCGCTTCCCACATACGACGGGTTTCAGGCGGCGCCTTCCAAATTTCACAGGCCAACCCCGCATTGACGTGTCTGCGCGACTTTGCTATGTTCGCTATAGTTTTTCGCGGAGAGTGACCGTGAAACGTCGTACGATCCGGGCTACCCAAGCCTCCCACAAGAGCCACAAACTGCTGAAAAAGAAGACGATAAGAAGTAGCGCGAAAGCCAAAGCTGCCGTGCTTCCTCCGGATCCGGACGCACCCGCGAAGCAAGCGCAACTGAAATTCTACGAAGAAGCCCTTAAGTACTTCCAGCAACAGAAGTTCCAGCGCGCCAAACAGTCTCTGGAGCGCGTCCTGGAAGGTCCCAGCAAGGAACTCGGCGACCGCGCCCAGATGCACATCCGCATCTGCGAACAGCGCATTACGCGGCCTCCCGTTCCGGCACTGAAGTCCGCCGAAGAGCATTACACCCAGGGTGTGGCGCTGATGAACCTGGGCCGCTGGGATGAAGCCCGCGAGCATCTGGACCGCGCGCGAAAATCAGCGCCAAAAGCGGACCACATTGTTTACGCCATGGCGGCGCTCGATTGCCTGACGGGCGAAGCGGAATCCGCGATGCAAAATCTGAAAGTTGCGATACAGCTGCGGCCGGAAAACCGCTATCACGCGCGCAACGATGAAGACTTCGCATTTCTGCAGGAAGATCCGCGCTTCACGGAATTGCTCTACCCGGAGCGAGACGGTTCGGCGGGCTGAGTTGCGCGTGTTCGTCCGAAGGTACGTCGGGAAATTCCTTCGCAACTTCCCTTGGAAATTCGCTGCTGAGATTCTCCTTTGCAAATCTTCGTGAAAATGTTTGTGCCGATTGCGGGTGAAACTCGCTTGGTGAACATCGCTCCGTGAAAAACACGTCGCAGTTGCGAACTCAACCCGTGCGCATTGTGGCGCTGGGCGGCGGCACAGGACTTTCCACGGTGCTGCGCGGGCTGAAGGAATACGTGGCGACGCGCAAGAAAGAACGCACGCCGCTGCCCATCTCCGACCTCGCGGCGGTGGTCACGGTCACGGACGACGGCGGCAGCTCCGGCCGGCTGCGCCGCGAATATCGCGTGCTTCCTCCCGGCGACATACGCAATTGCATGGTGGCGCTTTCGAAGGACGAGCATCTGCTGGGGCAATTGTTTCAGTATCGCTTTCCCGCGGGACGCGGCCTCGCGGGGCATAGTTTCGGCAATTTATTTCTGACCGCGCTGACGAATGTGACTGGCGATTTTCCGCGAGCGGTGCGCGTTTCCTCGCAAGTGCTGGCGATTCGCGGCAGGATTTTTCCTTCCACAGCGCAGAACGTGACGCTCGAGGCCGAGCTCGAAGACGGAACCATCGTGCGCGGCGAGACCAAAATTTCGCGTTCGCGCAAACGAATCCACCGCGTGCGCCTGGTGCCGCGCCGCGTACGTCCGCTGCCCGAAGTGCTGGAAGCCATTCGCGAAGCCGATTTGGTGCTGGTCGGGCCCGGCTCGCTTTACACCAGCATCATTCCGAACCTGTTGGTGGAGCAAGTGAGCGAGACGATCGCGCATTCCCGCGCCGTGTGCGTGTACATCGCGAACTTGATGACGCAACCCGGCGAAACGCAGCACTATTCGGTGGCGGACCACGTGCGCGCCATCTACGAGCACAGCCGCAAGGGCCTGTTCGATTACGTGGTGGTGAATCGCAAGCTGGTGCCTCCACGATTGCTGCGCCGCTATCGCGCGCAGGGCGCCGAACCCGTGCAAAATTCGCTCGGGGAATTGCGGCGCATGGGCCTGCGCTACATCACCGGCGATTTGCTGCATCATAATCGAGTGGTGCGCCACGACCAGGCGCGCCTGACGCGGCTATTGCTGGAAGAATTCGTGAAACGCCAGACGCATAAGTGATGTAGCAGCGGCTCCGGGCCAGAAAAACCCTCGTGATGTCGTAACGAAGCGCAGAAACCGGAGGCACCTATGCGAGCCGATCGTTGCAAACGGGCCATGTTGGTCGCGCTGCTGCTGATTGCTGTAGTGATCGGAAGCGCAGGAGCGCAAACGACCAGCGGCGACGATTACGCAACCGAGCGCGCGAAAGCTGTGGCGCTTGCGAAACAGCATAGTTGGCTGGACGCGCTACCCCTCTTTGAAGACCTCGCCGCTAAGAATCCCAAAGATGCCTATGTTCTGGAATGCTTGGCGCAATCCCTGCTCGCCCACTCCGTAACTCTGCAGGACCCAGAGGCGGCAGGAAAAGACCGAATCCGCGCGAAGGCTCTGCTGGAGGCGGCGCAACAGCTGGGTGACCACAGCCAGCTGGTCGAGAACCTGCTCGACACGTTGAAGGGATTGCCGCAGAACGGCGATGTCAACTACGCGGAAAATAGCGACGTGAATGCGGCGATGAAGGCGGGTGAAGCGGCATTCGCTAAAAAGGATTTCGAAGAAGCGATCAAGAATTATTCGCACGCGCTGCAGCTGGATCCCACGTCTTACTGGGCGGCTTTGTTCGTGGGCGACTCGTATTTCTCGGAGCAGAAATTTCCGCAAGCGGGTGAATGGTACGACCGCGCCGCGCGGATTGACCCGAACCGCGAGACGGCATACCGTTATCACGCGGACATGCTGACCAAGCAGGGCGAGTGCGGCGCCGCGCGCACGCTGAACATCGAAGCGATCGTCGCGGAGCCTTACAATCCCATTCCTTGGCGCGGGCTGGTGGCGTGGGCGAACACCTGCCATGTGAGTCTGCAGCGCGTGCACGTTGAAACGGGAGGCAGCGCCACGCCGAATGGCGAAAACAAGATCACGATCACGCTCGCCCCGAATCAGCCGGCGGACATATCCGCGGTCTGGTTCGGGTACAACGGGACAAGGGCCTTGTGGCTTGGCGAACGATTCAAGAAAGAGTTCCCGAAAGAGACGCAATATCGCCATACGCCGGCGGAAGAACGCGACGCGCTGACCGCGGCGGCAAAAGTAGCCGAGGAAACCGCACGGAAGTCAGCGAATGGCGCGATCGCAAAAGACGCCAACATTCAGCTGCTGTTGCGGCTCTATCACGCGCAAATGATCGAACCCTACGTGCTGCTGAACGGCGCGGACCAGGGAATCACGCTGGACTATCCAGTCTATCGCGCCGAGAATCGCGCAAAGTTGGTGCAGTATCTGAATGAATTCGTGGTTCCGGAGCCTGCGAAAACGCCGTAAGAGAGAAAGTTCGCGCGGCGTTTGCGGTCAGAGTTCGGCAGGCGAAATTGTGTTGAGCGGTTGCGGAGGAACCAATTCAATGTTCGCAATTACTGGAATTACTGGAAATGTTGGCAGTGAAGTGGCGCGCAACCTTCTGGGCGCGAAGCAGCCAGTGCGAGGCGTCGCGCGCGACGTCGGCAAATGCGCGGTCTGGGCGCAGCGGGGTTGCGAAATCGTGACCGCGGAAATTAATGACGCACAGGCGCTCACGGCAGCGTTTCGCGGTGCGGAAGGCGCTTTCGTGCTGGTTCCGCCTAACTTCGATCCGTCGCTGGACTTTCGCGAAGCGCGGGCGATTGCGGAAACGTTGCGAACGGCGCTCAACGCGGCGCGTCCGGGCAGAGTCGTTTACCTTTCGACGATCGGCGCGCAGGCGACACAACCAAATCTGCTGACGCAGCACACCATCATCGAACGCGCGCTCGGCGATTTGCCGGTACCGATTACTTTTCTCCGGCCGGCGTGGTTCATGGAGAACTCCAGCTGGGACGTTGCGCCGGCTACCAGTAGCGGCGTGATTCCGTGCTTTTTGCAGCCGCTCGATAAGCCCGTGCCCATGATTGCGACGGCGGATATCGGGCGCGTGGCCGCCGAGTTGCTGCGCGAAACGTGGAGCGGACACAGAGTCGTGGAACTAGAGGGGCCGCATCGTGTGACTCCCGACGAGATCGCGGCAACTTTTGCTCGTTTGCTCAGCCGCCCTGTGAAAATAGAAGTTGTGCCGCGCGAGACTTGGGAGGCGCTGTTCCTATCGCAAGGGATGAAAAATCCTACGCCGCGTATTCAGATGCTCGACGGCTTCAATGAAGGTTGGATTGAGTTCGCAGGCGGAGAGGCTGGCTCGCGAAAGGGAAAAGTGCCGCTGGAGACCGCGCTGCGCAGTCTGATCGAACGCGCCGGCAAGTCGTGATCCTCTGCTAATGGCTCTCTGATACTGGTGACATCCAGGCTTTTTTATCGCAGAAGCGAAATTGTCGCACGCGAATGCAGCAACAATAGCCAGCGCGGTGTCGAAAATTTCGCCTTGAGATCTGCTATTGTCGTCCGGGCATCAGGCCTAGCTGCTGCAGGATTAGGACGCCGCTGTATTCGGTCCATTCTTCTTTTATTTTGCCGGCTTCTAGGCGGAAGAGGCTGATGCCGCGGCCGTCGGCTTTTTTGCCTGTGGCGTTCAGGCCGTTGCCTGTGCCGGTGTTGGTGCCGCGTCCTTTCCAAAGCACTGTGACGAAGTCGCCTTGCGCGATTTCTTGTTCGATGGTCATTTGCAGGTCTGGAAATGCGGCGCGCCAGCCGCGATCGCTGGCCTGAGATTCTTCCAAGCCGATGTCTTTGGTTGCGCCATGATTTACGAAATCTTTGGCGTAGATCTGCGGCGCGAGTTCGAACTTTCCTTGCGAAAGGATGTCGGTGAAAACCTTGCGGACGATTTCCTTGTTCTGCTCGGCACGGTCGGGCTTGCCATAGGCTGCTGTCACTGCGAGTGCCGCCAATGCTGCTGCAACGAAGATCCGATTCATGTTGCTCCTCCTTGTGCGCCGGTTAAAACCGGTGAGGTGTAGTGAATGAAAGAGTCATACGACAGTGGAATAGCGACCCACATCGGCCCCGAGTCATGC
>Ga0210396_10001408_pt1 | contig 26249 bp, 25 predicted proteins | sample IncBWH17OmetaG_FD_155466 | JGI IMG/M metagenome (GOLD analysis project Ga0210396, IMG submission 155466) | Forest soil microbial communities from Barre Woods Harvard Forest LTER site, Petersham, Massachusetts, United States - Inc-BW-H-17-O ... | reverse complement strand
GGGTGATCGTGGCGGAGTGGGTGATCGTGGCGGACTGGGCGAACGAGGAGAACTTGGCGCCGGAGGTGAAAACCGAGGGGAACGTTTTCAACAGGCTGCCAACGATCGTCGGGAATCGTGGAACAATTGGTCTAGCCAAAATCAGGACAGGCTAAATAACTTTCAAGAGAATCAGGGCCAGCGCTGGGACAATCTGAATAGCGCGCGAGAGGATCGTCAAGCCTGGAGGGACACCAACCGCGAAGACTGGCAGAATTACCGGAATGACATGTGGGATTACCGCTATGATCGGGCGGATCAAATCTGGGACAATTGCGCAGATCGCTATGACAACCTTTTTGATAACAACTGGTGGGGTGGTTGGTACCCGGGTTACGTCGCTGCCGCCGCGGTAACAAATCCATGGTGGTGGTGGTCGTCGGCGACACCGGCCTATGTCACCGACTACACGGGAGTTTCAGATCCGTACTACTACGATTACGGTGTAAGCAACGTCTACGAGGGCGATACCTACTACGTCGACGGAAAACCTGCTGGCTCCGCCAAAGAGCAGTCAAAAAAAGTTATCGCTTTGGCAAACAAGGTCGAGGAAGCTTCTCCGCCCATGCCGGCTAAAGAAAGCGAAACCGGCGAATGGCTACCTCTGGGTGTTTGGGCACTGACTCAAGAGCAGAAAGGAGACGCGGTGATGTTTTGCCAGATCTCCGTTAGCAAAGACGGGGTTGTCAGCGGCGCCTTCAAGAATACGCTAACCGGAGCAAGTGAGCCAATCATCGGCGCCCTGGATAAGGAAAGTCAGCTACTGGCGTGGCGGTTAGGGGAAAAAGGTAAAACGGTGATGGAGACCGGGGTCTTCAACTTGACCAAAGATGTCGCACCTGTAATGCTCCACTTTGATAACAGCTTTACCCAGAACTGGCTGATGGTGCGTCTTCCTCAGCCCGCACTGCCAGACCAACCGACCAAATTGCCAGCAATTGACCGCACGCTGCCGCCAGTAACGCCGGAAAAAACTAAGGGCTCATGAATCGATGAAAATTCAGTTTCTTTCATTGGCTGTAGTCGTAGCGATTCTGTCGACTGCCTTCGCAGCCGACTACAAGGAGTGGGTCGCGCAGGGTTATCGTTGGTCTTCAGTCAGTGGACTGCACGCCTATCTGTCCAAAGACGACGCAAAAAAGGAGCGTTCGCGACACGATAAGAGCTCTGTATCGGAGAAAGTTCGTTACGCCTACTATCTTCGTCCAGGCAAGATCGTGCTGGTTATTGGCACCGATACTGCCGATGGCCTCTCTGAAATCCGTATGGGTGGGATCACGTCTGATCTCTGGACGGCCACGAAGAATCTCAGCATGCGTCCAGTCAAGAATGCTGTGGGCAAGATCGAAACTCCGGAGACGGCCGGCATCATGCTACCGACAGCGTCGGCCACACCGGGCCTGAGCTCAGGTGGCAGGTAGGCAGCAACCCTAGGTCCGTCGCCGAGTAGCAAATCTTCAAAGTGACTTAACGATTCTGCATTTCCGCAATAACCTTAATAACAGGTTGTGGTGAAACGGAGGTGCGGCCGCGGAAACGGTCGATCAAAGACGAAAACGAGAGCCACTAACAGCGTCAGGGCGAAACCTTGACAGCCGAGCGCCAGCGCGGCGCTAAGTGAAAAAGTACTTTCCGATAGCGCCGCCAGTATCAGAAGAATCAAGAGCAGAAAACCAATCGACTCCCAAAAAATCGGGGCCAATCTAATATTGATGGCCGCAATCAGCCGCGTTTCACGGGCGAGTGTTAGCTCGTCAATTTTCTTGAGCATCTCCGGATAAATCAAACTCTGGCGCCCAGGTTCCGGGTCAAGCGCAGAAAAATCCCGAGTAAGCTCGCGGAGCAGCCGGGTCGAACGCCCGCTCACCCTGGACTTACTCAATTGCGGCCATTCGTCGTTCACAATTGAGTTTGCGTATTCGCGTAAGGAGAGCATCGTCCCCTAGACTACCATAGCGAACGAGTAAGCGATCTAGCTGTGCGAGGTTATTAGCTTCAGTCCCCGCCTGTGCTTCAAGATTGCGGAAATTGATCTGTTCTTGAACGAGTGAAAATGCCAAAATTAAACCGGCAAAGCCGATTACAACCGCTAAAGCATCATGGGCACGCCGCGCATGGTCTGGATCTATCTGGATCCGCAACAGTTTTACTCGCACAAACAGCGCGCCCGCAAACAAGACGGCCCCGGTTACTCCAAAAAGAAGCGCGATGCAACTATTTGGAAGGCTATAGAACAACACCGGCGACGTTATTTCACGGTTGGCAGAGCCTGGCGAAATTCGGGAACAGACCGACTCCGAAGGATTAGCCTGCTACCGGCCCCGCGGCCTTGACCTCAGCGCTCACTCCGCCTTCGTACTTCTTGAAATTCTCGCCGAATAGAGAGGCAAGTTTTGCCGCAGCAGCATCGTACTCTTTTGGGTTACCCCAGGTGTTGCGCGGTCGCAGTATTGGCGCCGGCACGTTAGGACACTCCACCACCGTCTCGAAGCCAAAAACTTGGTCTCGCTCCCTATTGGCCCGACTCAGAGAGCCATCGTGGATGGCGTCAATAATCGCACGCGTATAGGCTAACTTCATGCGCTGACCTTTACCATAGGCACCTCCGCTCCATCCGGTGTTGACCAACCATACCCGGGTATCGTGCTGCTGCATCTTAGCCGCTAACAACTCCGCGTATTTGTTCGGATGCCAAACCAGAAACGGTCCACCAAAACAGGGTGAAAAGGTTGCTTGTGGTTCTGTGATCCCCATCTCGGTGCCCGCCACTTTGGCGGTGTAGCCGCTGATGAAATGGTACATGGCATGCGCCGGCGACAATGAAGCGACCGGAGGGAGAACACCAAAGGCATCGCAGGTCAGGAAAATGATATCGGTTGGGTGACCCGCCACGCACGGGATCTTTGCGCTGCGGATAAATTCTATGGGGTAAGCGCCACGCGTATTTTGGGTGATACTGGTGTCGGTGAAATCAACCGTGTGATCTTCCTCAAGCACGACGTTTTCGAGGACTGCGCCGAAGCGCAAAGCCTGAAAGATGTCAGGCTCAGATTCGTTCGTAAGATTTATCGCCTTCGCATAACAACCGCCTTCAAGATTGAAAATACCGTCGTCACTCCAGCAGTGCTCGTCATCCCCGATCAAGTTACGCTTAGGGTCAGCTGACAAGGTCGTTTTACCGGTGCCGGATAGGCCAAATAAGAGCGAGGAGCGACCGGTCTGTTTGTCGGCCGTAGCCGAGCAATGCATCGATAAGATGCCGCGTCTCGGTGCAAAATAGTTGGCAACCGTAAAGACACCTTTCTTCATTTCGCCTGCATACTCGGTGCCCAGAATAATAAGTTGGCGATCTTCCAAGCTAAGATCGATGCTGGTTTTGGATCCCATCCCAGCCGTTAATCGATTCGCTGGAAAAGCGCCTGCGTTCATGATAACGAAGTCCGGTTTACCGAAGTCTGCCAACTCTTGGCGCGTCGGCCGGATCAGCATGGTGTGCATGAAAAGCGCATGGTAGGGGCGCGAGCAAATCACCCGGGCCTTGATCCGGTATTTGGGGTCCCAGCCGGCGAAGCCGTCAAAGCAGTAGAGGCGTTCACGGGTGTTCAGGTAATCTAGGGCACGCTCGCGATTAATAGCGAACGTTTGATGTTCGAGCGGGATGTTAACTGAACCCCACCAGATATCATTCTCGGAGTCGGGGTGTTTAACCACCCGCTTATCTTTGGGTGAGCGTCCAGTCTTTCCGCCGGAATAGGCGACTAGAGCACCATTGTCGGCAATGCTCGAATCTTTGTCGAAATGGATCGCATGCTCGTAGAGGGCGCCGCATGAAAGATTGTGGTGAACTTCCTTCACCGTGAGTCCGTATTCGCTAAGATCAATTGTAGTCATACGATGCAGAGGTAGTGCTACTCGTTCTGGAAGCGGGACCGGATAGAATGAGATGTCCCGCTGTAACCAACGAGGAACTTACAGGGCAGGATCACCGCTTAATATTGGACCTTGGTGCTATTTACCGCTTCGCGGTTTATATTAAAGATCTGCTAGGGCAAACCTGAAGCAGGACGCCCGGCCCCTAAGGGCCATGGCGCATGCAGGGTGACGATTTAAATTCGATTGCAGAATTTATGCAATCGCGCCGCGCGTCTAACCCATGAACTGGCTTTTCGAGATTTATAAGACGCACAGTGTTGCACATGCGATCAGCATTCTCGCGTTGGTTTGTCTTGCGGGCATGGCGCTAGGGAGTGTTAAGGTCCGCGGTGTCGGGTTAGGGACCGCCGGTGTGCTGTTTGCCGGTATTCTGACAGGGGCATTTAGCAAGCCCGTGGATCACGCTACCCTCGATTTTGTGAAAGAGTTCGGGCTGGTCCTGTTTGTTTTCACAATCGGCCTCCAGCTCGGGCCCGGTTTCTTGGCTTCCTTACGCCAGCAGGGACTCATTCTTAACGCGCTAGCAGCGACCGTGGTCGTGCTCGGAGCAATCACAGCTCCACTGTTGGGCTGGTTGCTGGGCATCGATCCCGCTGCTGTGCTCGGCCTTTTGTCTGGCGCCACTACCAACACGCCCTCGTTGGGCGCTGTCCAGCAAACATTAACGACGCTCCCCAATATCACACCTGACCGCCAGGATTTGCCCGCGCTTGCCTATGCCGTCTCGTATCCAGTCGCCATCGCCGGGATCATCGGCAGCTTGCTTGCGTTGAAATCTTTTTTCCGGATCGACCCTATTGGGGAAGCAAAAGCATTTGTGGCCGAGAAACGCCCCGCCGCCGACCGAGTAGAAAGACGCTGCCTGATCGTCGAGAACCCGAACTTGGAGGGCGTTGCCGTGGACGCCATTCCTAGCCGATTCGAAACGGGTGTTACTGTCTCACGAATCCGCCACCATGATGAAACCGAGATCCGGGTCGCCGCGGCCGGTACGATTTTGAGGACCGCTGACAGGATCATGGCGGTTGGTACAGGTCCAATGTTGGACCGGTTTCAGCAGGTAGTGGGCAGTAGGAGCGAGGAGGACTTGCTACAATCCCCGGGCGATGTGACTTGGTCGGCAGTCGTATTGACAAGCAATCGTGCGCTGGGAAAGACGGTAAAGGAATTGGAGCTCCAACAGTTGTTTGGAGCGGTAGTTACCCGGGTGACGAGAGCTGACCTAGAAATGACTGCCGTCCCGAACCTGCGCCTGCACTTTGGCGACGTGCTACACGTGGTCGGCGACCAGGCTAGCCTCGAGAAGGCGGCTAAGTTCCTTGGGAATTCGCTCAAGCATCTCAACGAGACGCATTTTATCCCGCTGTTTATCGGCATCGCCGCAAGCATTGCCTTGGGCACCATGCCAATTCCGGTGCCCGGCCTGCCGCAGCCGTTACGCCTCGGATTAGCGGGTGGTGCGCTCATTGTAGCCCTGACGCTGGGCCGAGTGGGGCGTATTGGCCGTTTGGTGTGGCATATGCCCACAAATGTTAACCTGGCGTTCCGCGAATTTGGGATTGCCCTTTTTTTCGCGGCAGTCGGGTTAATGTCGGGGGCGAAGTTCTTCTCAACCGTCTTTAGCCCCGCGGGTGCGCTTTGGTTGTGCAGCGGGGTGCTCATTACCATAGTTCCCTTGCTCTTGGTCGGAGGGTTTGCCCGCGCTGTGTTAAAAATGAACTTCGCCGCACTGTGCGGTTTGCTGGCCGGGAGCACTACCGACCCTCCAGCCCTCGCTTTTGCTTCAAATATTACCGGCTCTGACGCTCCGCTGATTTCTTATGCGGCAGTGTATCCGCTAACCATGGTGTTACGCATCCTGTCGGCTCAGATCCTCGTGTTGGTCTTATGCGGGGGTGGATAGCAGTCCTGTTGAAATCGGAGGTTTTCTGTCCCTGAGGAACAAGGTGGTGGTAGCCTGACCTTGAGGGGAGCCAGACTTCGCCTAGTCGTCTAGACTCCTAGAGGCTACGTCGGGCAAGCCGCTTTGGAACGCGCCTAAAGATCTGGTGATATTTCTCTCCATTGCGAGGAAGGCAAAATACGGTGTTAAACAGGCGGCTCCCGGAAATTACCGCACGCGATGTTTTGTCCATGGTTCCGTTCGAAGATTGTTTATCCGCGCGACGTGCCAACAAACCTAACACGCGTTGAAACGTTCCCGGGAGCCGCCTGTTTAAGGAGATTTCCGGTCATGCACGCGCCGAGGCAAATATCACAGGGTTCTTCTGTTGCGTGCCAAAGCTGCTCCCCTCCAGGGCTGGGTTACCATCAATTCTCGCTCCGGACAGAAGAGCCGTCACCTGAGTGTTTCTATCGCAGGTGAGGCGGCGCGACTAAAGAAGCGTCCCCTCGATAAAGCTTCGACCGGCGATCGACCGTCGTATGTTTTCGACCGTGACCCGCGCAATTTCGCTGAGTGCTTCGTGGGTGAAAAACGCCTGATGGGCGGTCACCAGCACATTCGGAAAGGTGAGCAGCCGTGCCAACTCGTCGTCGTGCAAGATCTCGCCCGACAGATCTTCAAAGAAAATGCCTTCTTCCTCCTCATAAACGTCTAGCGCGACGCCTCCGACCTGCCCGCTCTTCAACGCCTTGATGAGGGCTTGGGTGTGAATAAGCCGCCCGCGGCTGGTGTTGGCGAGTATGACTCCGGATTTCATCAAGTCCAAGGTTTCGTGATTGATGATCCGATCGGTCTGAGGAGTTAAAGGAGCGTGGAGTGTAATGATGTCGCTCTCTTCCATGAGCGCACGCATCTCCACATATTCGATCTCGTTTCGGGCGGCCCAGTCCCGGTTTGGATAGGGATCGTAAGCGAGCACACGCATCTGAAATCCACGCAGGATTTCGCCCACTAGGCGACCAATCTTGCCGGTGCCAAGAACACCGGCTGTTTTGCCACACAAATCAAATCCCGCCAAACCGCGCAGCGAAAAATTAAATTCTCGCACTCGATTGAAAGCGCGGTGGATTTTGCGGTTGAGTGTAAGGATCAGCGCGATCGTATGCTCAGCTACAGCGTGTGGCGAGTAACTGGGAACCCGAGTCACCGCGATGCCCAGTTCTCTGGCGGTTTCTAGATCAACATTGTTGAATCCGGCACAACGCAAAGCAACCAATCGAATCCCGGCTCCCGCCAAGTGTTGAAGGACATCACGATTAACCACGTCATTGACAAAAACGGAGACTACGGACGCGCCGCCGGTACTGAACGCGGTCTCAGGCTCCAACCGGAATTCGTGAAAATACCAATTCAGGTCATCTGCCCCGATGGCCTGGCTCAGATATTCGCGGTCGTAGGACTTAGTGTCGTAAACCGCCACGAAGGGCTTCTCGGTTTTCATTTAGAATAACGCCCGGTTATACTCCCAATTCATCCGAGCGATGTGCAATACGGATATCTGTTGTGGACATTCGACTTGGCACGCCTCGGTATTGCTACAATGGCCAAAACCTTCCGTGTCCATCTGCCGAACCATTCCGCGCACGCGCTGGCGGCTTTCTATTTTCCCCTGCGGCAACAGAGCGAGGTGAGTTATTTTCGCAGCAGTAAATAGAGCGGCGCTCGAGTTCTTACAGGTCGCAACGCAAGCACCACATCCAATACACGCGGCGGCGTCGAACGCCGCCTCCGCGACATCATGACCGATTAGAATACTGTTCGCTTCCGGCGTGCCTCCTGTACTAGCGGAGGTAAAACCCCCAGCCTGAATAATCCGATCAAAAGCGCTACGATCAACCTTTAGATCACGCTTTACCGGGAATGCGCTTGCCCGAAACGGTTCTACATAAATGGTATCGCCGTCTTTGAACGCACGCATATGTAACTGGCACGTCGTCGTATTCGGAAGCGGGCCATGCGCCCGCCCGTTTATCATCACCCCGCATTGTCCACAAATACCCTCACGACAATCGTGATCGAATTCCACTGGTCGTTCTTTTTGCCTGACAAGCCGTTCATTCAGTGTATCCAACATTTCCAGGAATGACATGTCGGGGTTTACATCCGGTAAATCATAATTCACTAACTGCCCCGGTTTAGTGCGGTTCTCCTGTCTCCAGATTTTGAGTTGGATCCGCATAGAGGTACTTAGTTCATTTGTAGCTTCTTACGGCGGGAGTGACGTACTCAAAGACCAGCGGTTCTTTGTGCAAAATCGGCTCGTGGCCGTCGCCGGCCGACTCCCAGGCTGAGGTAAAAGCGAAATCCTGATCGTTTCGTAGGGCTTCGCCATCGGGCGTTTGATATTCTTCGCGAAAATGGGCGCCGCACGATTCGTTTCTAGTCAGGGCGTCGTAGCACATTAATTCGCCCAGTTCGAGGTAGTCGGCCACCCGGCCGGCTTTCTCCAACTCACTGTTTAGGTCGGCGCCGCCGGGAATTAGCAGGTCAGCGTAGAACTGATTTCGGAGAGAATGGATTTCGGCGATTGCTTCCTTCAGTCCGGTCTGGGAGCGAGATAATCCGCAGTTATCATACAGTATCGTACCCAAAGCCTTATGAAAGTGGTCTGCCGGTAACTTTCCCTGGATGCCCAACAAATTCTGTAGCTGTCGCCGCACCGCCGTTTCCGCCTCGGCGAAAGCAGGGTGGTCGACTGCGATTGGCCCGGATTTGATTTCGTTGGCGAGGTAGTTAGGAATCGTAGCAGGAGCGACAAAGTAACCGTCTACACAGGCCTGCAGCAAAGAATTCGCTCCTAAGCGGTTTGCGCCATGATCGGCGAAATTGGCCTCACCCAGCGCATAAAGCCCAGGGATGGTCGTCATCAGTTCATAATCCACCCAGAGACCGCCCATAGAAAAGTGCGCTGCCGGCGAAATCCGCATCGGTTCCTGGTAGGCGTCAACTCCGGTGATTTTTTGATACATGCGGAAAAGATTGCCGTACTTCTCCTCGATCTTCGGCTTGCCTTGTTCGCGGATGGCTCGAGAAAAATCGAGATAGACGGCGTTCTTTAGAGGACCTACGCCGTAGCCGGAGTCGATCCGTTCCTTAGCCGCACGCGAGGAGATATCGCGGGGAGAAAGGTTGCCAAAAGCCGGGTAGCGCCGTTCGAGATAATAGTCTCGATCGGATTCCGGAACGTCGTTGGGCGGACGACTTTCATCCCGGCTATTCGGCACCCAAATACGCCCATCGTTTCGCAACGACTCCGACATCAGGGTCAGCTTGGATTGATAGTCCCCGGATTGAGGTAGACAGGTTGGGTGAATCTGGGTCCAGCTCGGATTGGCAAAGTAAGCCCCTCGTTTATGACCCCGCCAAATAGCGGATCCGTTGCATCCCATGGCCAGGGTTGACAAATAATAAATTTTGCCGAATCCACCGGTCGCCAGCGCTACGGCGTGGCCCCCGTGTCGTTCTACGGCTCCACTGTCCATATCTCGAACGATGACGCCGCGCGCTTTCCCATCGATAACCACTAAATCGAGCATTTCGTGCCGAGCAAAAAGGGTAACCGTGCCGGCCGCCACTTGTCGCATCAGCGCCTGGTACGCGCCCAGCAGCAACTGCTGGCCCGTCTGTCCCCTGGCATAAAATGTTCGGGAGACCTGGACGCCGCCAAAAGAACGATTACTGAGATAGCCGCTATACTCTCGGGCGAAAGGTACACCTTGGGCTACCGCCTGATCGATCAGGTTAGCGCTGCACTCCGCCAAGCGATACACATTCGCTTCCCGGGACCGAAAATCGCCGCCTTTGATGGTGTCGTAGAACATGCGAAAGACGGTATCGCCGTCATTCTTGTAGTTTTTACAGGCGTTTACGCCGCCTTGGGCAGCCACCGAATGAGCGCGTCTGGCGCTATCCTGAAAACAAAAGCAAGTTACTTGGTAACCCATCTCACCTAGAGACGCAGCTAGCGAACTCCCGGCCAGACCTGTCCCCACCACAATCACGTGTAGCTTGCTTCGGTTAGCAGCACTAACCAACTTGGCGGTCGAACGATACTGCCTCCATTTATCCTCTAATGGTCCTTCAGGTATCTTTGCGTCCAACATAACTAGGGTGTCGCAAAATGGACGTAGATGGGTACGAGAGCGAAACCAGCGCTGATGCCGATGCTGTAGATCCAACCGACGATCCGAATCCAGTTAACATAGCGCGGATGGTAGAGACCTAACGTTCGGGCAGCGCTGAAAAAACCATGCAGCAGGTGATACCCTAATGCGACCATGCAGAGGACATAAATAAGAACATACCAACCGTCTCGATAGACCGTCACCACCAGGGTATAGAGATCTTCTTGGCCATCTTTATCTAAAGGCAGGTGACCGAACTGGACCTCGTACCAGAAGTCCCGCAGATGGATAATTAGGAAAAAAAGAATGACCGTGCCCAGCAGCCCCATCTTACGGGAATACCACTTACTGCTCACGCCGCGTCTATCGTATTCATAGCGCTTTCCGTTGGCGCGTCGGTTTTTAATTGTGATCACCAGCGCATAAACCGCGTGAGCGATGATGGCGGCGAACAAAAGATACGAAATGATGTGGATGAAGATATTTTCAGATAGCAGCTTCGAATAAAAATTGAACTGCCACTGGGCCACTGTCGCCGGCAAAAGCAGCTGCAGGTTACCTGCCAGATGGATGACCAGGAAGAAACAAAGAAACAGGCCGGTTAACGCCATCAGGTTCTTCTGGGATAACGTCCCGGAAAGCCATCGCTTTGCCGGGCTCTGCCTAACTTCCGCCGGTGGCGCTGATTCGATGTCAGGATTCGTTACCGGACCATCCACAAGCGATATCCCGGATTCAGGGTCGCGGTCGCTATTGCTCATGCGTATTCCTTGTTAGGCGATCACTGCGGAACACTGAAACCGGGAGGCGACAATCATGCGTTTTCTGGGCGGTGCCTACGCCCAATGCGGAAGGCTACCGATCCTGACCACACGCCGCCATGGTACTTTGGGGCAATCTAAGATTTCGCGGCAGTTAAGGCGGCCTGCAGTTTGGCCTCATCAGCGTGCGAAAGCGAAGTGGTCAAAACTTTGCCGCCGATCCCGCTCAGCTCTTGGAGCACATTCTCCCTGTCCGGCGACGGACTGCCGGTGAGGACGAAAAGAGCCGAACCACCAGGAATCAGCGTTCCGGCTAATTCCTTCATGAAGTGATGGGTGATTCCTACCGCGGCGAGTGCGCTGCCGGCAGTGCCGGTCGTGGCATTCAAAAAAATCAGGGCGGTTAACGACCCACAAAAGCCCGAAAAAACCGGACTCTCAGCGGTCAAAAGACTCCCTCTGTGGTGCAGTTTGACCTTACCCTTCTCATCTTTAACGGCGACTACTGTATCTTGAATATCGAGCACGTATTTGCCTTGCAGCTCCTGCAACTTGAGACGAAGCTCCTCGGCCTTATGGGGCTGATCGAATCCGATTACGAATAAGTTAGGCATAATCTACTTTCGTTTCTCTCATAACTTTTTCAAAGCGGTCGCTTAGCTAAACCACGCTCCTGCTGACCGGATCAGCGGGCTCCGGGTGGCAATAAATAGAGCGTGAGTGCGAAAATCAGGTAGACCATCAGCACGAGCACACCAACGAACCACGCCGAGCGGCCGCTGTTAGTTACGAGCGAGGCGGTGAGGGCCGCGATGAGCATCATCACGACGGCCCCGGGCCAGAAACGGAGATCCATCGGCGCCGGGCCGATAACGTAGCTCAGCAAGACGAGCACTGGCGCTACAAAAAGCGCGATTTGAGAGGCGCTTCCTAGGGCAATACCTACGCTCAGATCCAGGCGATTTTTGCGCGCGCCGGAAAAGGCTGAGGCCATTTCCGCCGCCGCGCCCACGAGCGCCACGACGATGAATCCCACAAACGCAGGCGTCATTCCAAAAGTCACCGCCGCCTCCTGCACCGATTCGACGAAGATCTCGCTTACCAGCGCCACCAGGATGGTGACACCCGCTAAGGTGGCAAGGGCGATGCCGATCGGCCATGGCTCTTCCTCTTCCTCAGCGTGGGTCACGCTGCCGAAAAACTCGCGGTGAGTCTTGAGGGAAAAGAGCATGCCAAGTCCGTAGGCGGCGATGAGCAGTATCGCTAGCCCAACGCTCAATTTATTTGTGAAATCGGTGCCGGCCTTGGAATCCGCCTCTGCGATCGCCGATGGAACCAGTAGTCCGATGGTAGCCAAAAAGAGCAGCCCGGCCTGCAATCTCGCGCTTACTCGGTTGTATTCCTGCGTGTGGTATTTGATACCGCCGAGCAAAAACGACGCGCCTAGCATGAACAAAGTGTTCGTGACGATGGCGCCGGCGATGGAGGCTTTCACCAGCATTATTTGGCCGGCGCGCAATGCCGCCAGTGCGATAACTAATTCCGTCAAGTTCCCGAGCGTGGCGTTGAGCAAGCCACCCACTGCGTCACCGGTCTTGGCGGCTACGGATTCAGTAGCATGACTCAGCAGCGTGGCCAACGGAACGATCGCCAAGACCGACAACACAAAAAGCAGGGTGTGTGCTTTCGGCAACGTCACCGAGGATATGAATACGATCGGTAAAAAGGACAGCAGCCAGAGCACCGGGTTGTGACGAATCTCTTTCAATAGAGTCATCATAGGTTCAGGCAGTTGAGGAATCTCTGCGGGTGAAGCCAAAGATTTTGGCGAAGACGGCAAAGAATAATCCCGTCGACAAGCCGCACATCAGGATACCTGTTAGCGCCTCTACCCCGCCGACCAGACGCCACTCTTTGGGTAACACGAGGTCACCGTAGCCAGTGGTGGTGTAGGTAACTGCGCTAAAATACAATGCCGATTGTAGATCGGGCATCCCGTGTTTCCATGCATAAAAGAATGCCCAGACAGCGATCTCGATCAGATGGATCAACACCGTCCAGGCCGCGACGCAAATCAGCATCCCTGTCGCCCGCCAAAAGTGACTGTCAATCCCAGCCGATCTCCCTTTTATCCAGGTCAAGGCGGCGGTCAGGCCAACTGCGTGGATTGTCACACAAAGCGCCATCAAGCACCAAGCGATGGCAAGTTTCACAAGCATGGTTGGGGACCGATCGTTCGTGGGTAATAGAGTTAAGAACAAGATAGTTACTCTAACCGAGTCCTGTTTCGCTATCGGACCAAGGTCTTACGCCGAAGAATCAACAGTCTCTGCCGGACGAGACCGGCCCCTCGTGGAGCGTCGCCTCGCTTCCGCCTTCTCCCGCAGCCGCGGGACTACGGCGCGACAGGCAGCGAGGCGCCATCATCTCGCAACTTCTTTCTGATACTGTTCAACAACATCGGCGACCATCTCGGATCGGTCTATACGGCCGAGCCGATCTTCCGCTCCTTCCAGACGAAGAAGGTCGCGTACGGATGCATGAGCCTCGACCAGTCGGAACCTGATGTTGCGCTTGATGAGCGTACTCTGAAGCTCGAACAGCATTCTGACTCCCGCCAAATCGACGGCTGGCGAAGTGGAAAGGTCGCAAATCACGAGACGGAGCGACTCCCCTTCGGTATCGACACGCTGGAGTACGACTCGAAGGATGTGGTCAACGTTAAAATAAACGATCCCTGATTCGACTCGAAAAACGAGCACATCCGGAATCCGTTGGTTGCTCTGGTGGCGGCCCAGATCAGAAAATCGACGAGTATTTGGGATCCGGCCCAGAAACGCGACGTGCGGATGAGCTACCCGTTTGAGCAGGAGTAGGATCGAAGCGATCGCTGCCACGACAACCCCTTTTAAAATTCCCAACAACAGAACACCAATTAACGCGATCGCTGCAACAGTAAATTCAAGGCGACTGACCCGCCACAGGTGCGCCAGTTCGCGAAGATTAATCAATCCTTTGATCGCCATTAGCACAACGGCAGCTAAAACCGCTTTTGGGAGGTTTTTGAGAAAGCCCGTGAAAAAAAGCAGACAGAGCGCAAGCGTGATCGATGCGAAGATGAGGGACAAAGGGCTCTTGGCGCCGGCCTTTTCGTTGACGGCGGATTGGGAGAGCCCGCCGGCGACCGGATAACCTTGGCCGAAGGCGACTAGCAGATTTGCACCCCCAATCCCCAACAATTCTTGCCGAACATCCAGCTTGTACCCATGCTTAGCAGCGAGAGTGCGCGCAGCGGAAACACCTTCGATGTAAGCAAGTAGCAAGGCAGCAAATGCCACGGGAAGAATTCCATCCACGTCGCTGGGTTGTAACCCAGGCAGACGGAAACTGGGTAAGCCTGATGGTAATTCGCCCACCGTAGTCAGGTGCGTCGCCAAATTCGTGATGGAGACAAAAACAACGGAAATGATCACCACAAAAAGAGCGACGGGACGGCCGGGTAGGAATTTCTCGCCCAACCACAACAGTATGAGGCCTGCCAGACTGACACCAACAACGATTGGCTGCATCTGGAAAAACTGCGTGGCGATGTTTGCCAGTCGCTCTAAGAAATTGTGTCCGCCGCCGGGAATCCCGAGCAAGGCTGGAATTTGGGTTACGGCAATGCTGAGTGCGGCTCCGGCTTTGAATCCGAGGAGAACAGTCTCGCTAATGAAAGTTGTCAAAGTGCTGAGCCGCAAGACCCAGGCGACAACACACATTGCGGCTACGACAAAAGCCGACAGCGTTGCAATCTGGCTGTAACGTAGGGGATCTCCCGCAGCCAAAGGAGCGATGGACGCGGCAATCATCAGGGAGATGGCAGAGGTTGGTCCAATTGCCAAATGCCGGGAAGATCCGAACAAGGCGTAACCTATGCCGCCCAGCAGATACCCGTATACTCCTACCTGCGGCGGCAAGCCCGCCAGTGTCGCGTAAGCTAACGCTACTGGCACCGCATAAGCAGCCAACGTGATACCCGCAAACAGATCGTCTCTTAACCAATCCGGGCGGTATGCCGGCACCCATTCCAAGGGGGGGAAAACCGCTTTCCATCCACTACTTTTTGGCCCGCGAGCGACCGGTGCGTCTGTAGAGTCTATTGCCAATGGAATTCAGCAATCATCATTCGCCATTGAGAGCTTTCTCGGCGATGGCCAGTTCTTTGAGCTGTGCTTCACTCACTTCCGGATATTGCAGGTCTAACGAGGCCAGGGCCTCGATTACTACCGCCGCAACGGCTACCCGCGTAAACCACTTATTGTCTGCCGGGATAACATACCAGGGAGCATACTCTGTCGCGGTGTTCCGAATCATCTGTTCGTAAGCATCCATGTAGTCTTTCCAAAAACCCCGTTCCCGAGAGTCGGCTGATGAGAATTTCCAGTTCTTGGCAGGATTGTGGATACGATCGAGAAACCGCTTTTTCTGTTCGCCCTCGGATACGTGGAGAAAAAATTTTCTAATGACCACGCCGTTGCGCGCCAGATAGCGCTCAACATTGCGAATATCCTCGTAGCGTTCTTCCCAGATATTCTTCGTTATGAGATCGCGCGGGATTTTCTGTTTGTCGAGCAGCTCGGAATGAACCCGGACAACCAGCGTTTCTTCGTAATAACTCCGGTTGAAGATTCCTATCCGGCCGCGTTCAGGTAAACATTTCAGGCAACGCCATAGATAGTCGTGCTTTAGATCCTGCGTGGACGGGCTTTTGAAAGAAAAAACCTGGCAACCTTGAGGGTTAACGCCAGACATCACGTGTTTAATCGCGCCGTCCTTGCCGGCAGCGTCCATCGCTTGAAAAATCAGCAGTATCGACCATTGGTCCTGTGCGTATAGTACGTCTTGTAGCTCAGCAAGGACCTCGACCCCGGCCTCCAGCATTTCTCTTGCTCGCGATTTGTCGCCGGAGGTAGCAGTACCGGTGTCATCCGGATCAATATCTTTGAGCCGAAATTTCTTACCTTCTGTGACGAGGTAGGGTTCGACAAACTTCTGTGACCTTTCAATGATTTCTTTCTTTTTCATATTGCCGGCGGCGATTGGTCGATTGGTTTGTGGGAGCGTACGTCGAACCTTATGGTTACACTCCAGCAACCGGTTCGAGTGCCTCCTTGACGAGTCGGAAACGGTCCGACGTCAAAGCGAGATCAGGACTCGTACGGTGATAGCCTTGAGTGAATGAAGGTATAGTCGACGAAGGTCAGATCCTTTTCCTAACGAAGCACGCCACTTAAGGCATTGCTATGAGACCAAAGTGCAACTTAAGCTAGATACGTTGTCGAACCAGACTCAACGATCATCTCGCTCCCCGCGCCACGGATGAGCGGGAGCTCATCCCTACCGGTGCCGCTGGAATTAGTCGTTTCCGGCGCGGTCCTCATAAGCGGCGAGACATTCTCGTAGCGTCTCGAATATCCTGGTAGGACCGATGACCTCGGTTAGTTCCTGGCGGTCGAGGTCCGCTCTCAGATTCTGGTTGATGTGAGCAAACACCAAAGTAACGCCATTTTTATCTAACTCTTTAGTTAATTCTTTGAGGCCGCCGCCGGCCGTATAGTCGATGCTCGTGATCGCTCCGGCGTCAACCACCAGCCAGGTCACCGGAGATTGAGAGTCCGTCACCAGTTTATGCGCCTGGCCGGCAAAACGATCGAAGTTTGCATAGAATAGATCGGACCCAAACCAGTACACAATGAGACCGGGCGCCGCCACGTGCTCCGGTGACAAAGGGTTCATCAGCCAATGCCCCTCGCGGGCCCGCGTCTCTACCGCCGCATGAGGCCGGTAACTGTGCCGCACGTGCTGCAGCAGGGACAGGATTAACGCAAGCATGATCCCATCTTCCACCCCGAAAAGAACAACCGAGGCCGTGGTAATAAGGGCCAGAATCCATTCGCCGGGGCTCTTTCGGCGCAACTCGCGCAACCCCTTAAGATCAACCAGGCGGACAGCGATCGTGAACACGATGGCGCCCAACACGCACACTGGAAGGAACTGCAGAGGGCCGGTGAGGAAAAGGACCACGAGCATTACCACGAGAGCAGTCGACAGGTGCGCCAGTTGGCTGCTACCGCCTGAGGTTTCTACCATGGCCGTTTGCGTGGGACTACCATTTACGACAAACGTTCCGGTCAAGGCCGCGGCCGCATTGGCGGCGGAGATGCCGAGCAGATCGCGATTTTCATCCAGCACCTGATGATGCTTAGCGGCGTAAGCCCGAGCTGTAACCGCGCTTTGAGCCAAAATCATCACGAAGCAGGAACCGGCTATTGGTAGTAACTGATGAATGAGCGTCCAATTCAAAGCAGGAATCGAAGGATGGGGCAGACCGCCAGCCACAGACCCGACCACGCGAATCCCGTGTCCGGAGAAATCGAATAACGCGCTGGCCAATATCGTTCCGGCCACTGCGATAAGCGCGGCCGGGACGCGCGGAGCAAACCGATGAAGGACCAGCACGAGAGCAACTACTCCCGCCGACAGACAAAGCGTGGCGAGGTGAGCGCTTGGCAATTGTCGCAGGACCTGGAACAACTGATTAACCGGATTCGTGCCATGTACTTCTACGCTCAGCATCTCACTGAGGACAGCGATCCCAACCTGGAAACCGACACCGGTTAGAAAACCGATCAAGACCGTGCGCGATAAAAAATCGGCAAGGAAGCCAAGTTTGAGGAGCCGGGCCAGCAGCAGGAGTCCGGCTGTGAGGAGCGCCACCAACCCGGCCAGTGAAGCGTAATCCGGGCTGCCGGCTGCAGCTAGCCCAGTCAAACCTCCGGCCAGAATAGCAGCGGTGGCCGAGTCCGATGCGACTACCAGGTAGCGCGACGACCCGAAAGCGGCAAAAGCTACCATGGGCAACAGCAAGGTGTAGAGGCCCGCTATCACCGGCATTCCTGCGATCTTTGCGTAGCCCATCGCCTGCGGAATATTCAAAGCCGCTAGCGACACGCCCGCGGCCAAATTGGCTGTCAGCGCCGAGCGGGTAAGCGGAAGAATGCTCTCAAACAGTGGGAGACGCCATCCTTTGGGTGGTTTATCTGCAGCAGCCTGCGTTTCGGTCATCGTTCCCGATAGATTCTGCCACAGTTAGCAGCGTATGCCTAGCGGTCGAACAATTCGAGTTTTTGAACCTTGATGTGAGTAGTGGAGATCACGTGAGCCGAATTTCCGGCGATTAACTAATCGCAGGAAATCGGCTCCGCAAGAGCCGGGTCTTTGAAGTAGGATCTGCTCCGAGCTTGGGTCGCGGCAGATACTGGGTTAGTGCGTCGCTTTCGACTACGACAGCCCTATCCTACCAGGTCGACCTTGCCGGTATGAAGATCGTAAACACCGCCGACGATCTTGAGCTTCTTTTGGTTAACCGCCTCGGTTAAAATTGGCTCGGCTGTTTGCAGTTTTTGTATGGTTAGGACCACGTTTTGCTTAATCGCATTCGCCAGCAGATCGCCGGGCTGATTCTCGACAGCCTGAACCGCGGGCGTGAGGGCTTCTGTCAGCGAAGGGATATGACCCGGAAATGAGGCGCCATTTTTTAGTTGCTTAATGGTTGAGTCCACTGCGCCACAAGCTTGGTGACCAAGAACAAAGATCAGCGGTGTATTGAGAACGGCCACGGCGTATTCGAAACTGGCGATCGTATCAGGATTGGCAAAATTGCCTGCCACCCGGCAAACGAAGATATCGCCCCTCCCCGTATCAAAGGCATATTCGGGCCCGATCCGTGAGTCGGCACAGCTGAGAATACCGGCAAACGGGTTTTGGCCTCCTGCCAGGGTGGCTCGTTCGGTACTGAAGTCATGACGCCGCATGGTACCTTTGACGTAACGGTGGTTTCCCGCCACCAGACGCTCTAAGGCTGCATCTGGCGAAACTACATTCTGAGGCTTGGGCGTCGCGTCTTTTTTGGCCGCTCGCGCCAAGACCGGGACAGATAATGCTGCGCCAAGAAGGGTCAGAAATTTACGGCGAGGTAAGTCGGTGCCGCGGTTAACTAACCATGAATTACATTTATCGCACATGGGGGAGTGCCCGAATTATGCGAGTAAAGTGATGTAGATGTACAGACGGAAATGAGCGGGTGGGAAGTGGACTTTGTGGACGGAGTGGACAGAATGGACGTAGTGGATCGGAGAGGGCGGCGGCCCGCTGACAAGCGTTTACGCTCGTTGTTTTCGCCGGTGGAACCAGTCGTCGATGTCTAAAACGAGATTGATCGGGTTCAGCTGGAAGAGTAGACCCCATGTGGCGATTTTTGATCTATCTTGCATCTTGGATTCTTTGGAGATCCAGTCCGCAACCTGTTGATCGCTTGCGCCGCTGGCAACGAAGGCTTTGAATTTCTCGGAGTCGATATGGATGAATCTGAAGAATACTTGGTCAAGCGGGCAATTGAAATGGTAAGAGCCGGCGGTACCGGCTAGTTCTGCTCGGCATTTATCCAGGGCGCGAGCAGCAAGCACTTTGTAATCTCCAAGAGATGCACGCGGGCTTCGGGGCGAGGTCTTGGTTAGATCCGGAGCAAGGGATAGGACTCGTTCGTTAACCATGGGAGGATTATCGGGTGATCGGGTGGGGGATGCAAAAGAGGAGGTAATTGTCCGTGCTCGGAGAGACGCCTCGGCAGGGATGAGCAGGAGCTCATCCCTGCCGAGGCGCCTACGGCGCTAAGGCTGCTTCAACCGCAGGCGGGAAAATCTCGACGAGACTGCCATCTAACCTGAGCGAGACAGAAGGATCGTGATCATGGTCGGTCGGACCACGATTGATAATGATGTATGGCACACCGCGTTGGGCTGCCAGCAACGGGAATGATGCTGCGGGATAGACAGAAAGAGTCGAACCAAGGGCTACCACCAAGTCGCAACCGCGGGCGACTTCGGTCGATTGTTCCAAATCGGCAGGATTAAGATTCTGACCGAAGCTAATCGTTGCTGGCTTAAGAAAGCCGCCACAGTGACAAAGCGGCGGTTTTCGGTGAACACGAAAAAATTCGTAATAAGGTTCCGGGTCTCCACGCCACAAACAAGTTTGGCACTCGACCATGGCATTAGTTCCGTGCACCTCGATCAAAGACCGGGTTCCGGCCAAGGAATGTAATCCGTCGATATTCTGGGTCACAACGGCCAGGACTTTTCCGGCCTCTTCCAAAGCGACGATGGCGTGGTGCACTTCGTTTGGTTTGGCGGCTTTGAAAGCCGGCCAAGCCTCGAGCTTATAATCCCAATGTTCGATCCGAGCACTCTCCGAAGTCATGAAATCGTCGTAATAGACCGGAGCTCTTTTCGTCCAGACACCGCCGGGTCCGCGGAAGTCTGGGATACCGCTCGCCGTGGAGACTCCGGCACCAGTGAAGATCATGATGCGACGGGATTTCTTCAGGTGCTCTATTAGGGCCGGGTCGGGCATGGGGAGGGGGCGGTGAAAGGTGATAGGTGAAAAGTGAAAGGTAACGGGCGCCGCCGTCAACGATGCGTTCGGCTAACAAACCTTTCACCTTTCACTTCGCACTTTTCACCTGTGTTTTTCACCGGTGTGCTTGGAGCCATAGCCAGAGCCACGCGGTCAGGAAAACGAGGGGTAGGAGCAAGGGTGAGGCGATGCCGAGCCAACGGGTGAGTCCGCTCCCTTGGATTGCGAGGATGAAATCGCCTGGAGCGACGTGTTGTGAGTAGGTCTGACGCAGCAACGCTTGGCCGTGTAACGGACGGGAGTTATACGACCTATCGGACCTATATTCCAGGGCGGCGACGGGTCGGCGCGATTTTCGACCTAATGACGTTTGCTGGTTGAATCACCAGAGCGTCGGTATCGCGTTGGGTCGTTTTGGGAGCCTCCCCACCAGCGCCGTTTTGCCTAGATATCCGGCGGATGTGCCCGAGGCTCGCGATCCTTGGTTCCGCCGGGATTCGGCGAAGTGACGAATGGACCGCCGGCGAGGGGCGCACGGTCGCTGAAAGCAACCTCCGGTAAATCACTGGGTTTACCTTCCAACGGAAAATCTTTGCGGAGCGGAAAGAAAGGATAGCCGTCCCACATGAGAATCCGGCGGAGATCGGGATGATTGGCGAAACGGATCCCCATCATGTCAAAGATCTCGCGTTCATGCCAATCGGCAGTTGCCCACAGATGCGAGACGGTGGGGACTTCGAGATTGTCCTCGGAGACCTTGGTCTTGAGCCGGAGGTGGATATGCTCGGCTAGGGAATAGAGCCCGTAAACCACTTCGAACCGAGGCTCTTCTCCCATATGATCCACACTAGAAAGGTCGATCAGGAAATTAAAGCCAAGCTCATCCCGGCAGGCTTTGCAGGTGGCTTCAATCTCTTCCAGCGGCACCGAAAGAGAAATCTCGTCCCGAAATTCAGTTTGAGGGAACTGCGGGAAACGAGCTTTTACCTTTTGAGCGAGATCGGCGGAAGTCATTAGACGGTTTCCACTAAAGCTCGCCGCTGATCACCGAGCGCACGTTCGCTTTCGATCTTGTGCTGCAGTTTCATCAAACCTTCGAGAAGCGCTTCGGGACGCGGAGGACAACCGCTAATATAAACGTCCACCGGTAAAAGATGGTCGATTCCTTGGAGGACCGCATAGCTGCGGTACATGCCGCCGGAAGAAGCGCATGCGCCCATGGCGATCACCCATTTTGGTTCGGGCATTTGATCGTAAATTCGTTTGACGGCCAGGGCCATCTTGTAGGTGACGGTGCCGGCAACAATCATGACGTCCGACTGTCTGGGCGAGAACCGCATGACCTCTGCCCCGAACCTGGCGATATCGAACCGGGCGGACGCAGCGGCCATCAGCTCAATGGCGCAACACGCCAATCCCATGGGCATCGGCCAGAGTGAGTTCTTGCGCATCCAATTAATACAAGCATCGAGTCGCGAAAAGATGATGTTGCCTTCGATTTTGGAATCGTAAGCGGCGGGCGCCGTTGTGACCATAGAATCACAGTATGATCGTGGTCATTAGGAGCAAGTGAAATATTTCACGAGGCATGAGGAGGCGAGAGGGCGGATGGGAGAAACAGCGAGACGGCGAATCGGCGAATGCAGGGAAACGGACCGTATGGGCCGATCGAAGCTGCAGACCGGTAGGGCGAAAAACTCGGCGCGCCCAGGGTGTGGTTGCTGCCTAAGCTCACTTCGCGCCGGTTTTGAGCCGTTCGTTGGGATGGCGTCGTTTTACCTGACCGGGCATCCGCGTTCGATTCGCATTAATTCTCGAAACGCCGCGTGCAAACAGACCCGGCTCAAAACCGGCGCGGTCGGCCTAAGGGTGAAATCGCATCATTGGCGCGCCGAGTTTTTCGCCCTACCTTAGCCGTTTCGCTTTCCTCACTCCGTCCCACCTTGTTGCTGTTTCTGTTTTTGGAGATCGACGAAGGTCTTTAGCGCGTCCGGGGCGGCGTCCGTCACCGCCCACATGATCAGACCGTTGGCCTCCCAGCCGTAGACATTGAATCCTTCTTTTTGCAAAGTGGTATCGGGGAAATGCGTGGACTCGGTCTTGGGCCAGGCAAACAGATTAATATAATGTTGGTGGTGCTGGAAAACGATCGCCGCTATTTCTTGATTGCCGAGATAGTCTAGTCTGCCGCCGATCAGTTTAAATCCCTGGTCGCTTAGGTCGTATACCGGAGGTGAAAAGCTCAGTTTTCCGGCGAACCAAGGCTTCACCGTATGTTGATCGGTTGAAACCACGTCGATCAAATGATCGGGCAGGAGCGAGCGCATGTGATCGGACACCAGCTGGGCTGTCACTGTGGCTAAGAGGCCGTTGGGCGATCGGGTTTCGTTTAGGAAGAGCTTGGACCCAAACCATACGGCGAGGACAGCGGCCGCTCCGGCCAAGCTCGGTAGTAGCCAATTGGGAAATTCGAATGCTGGGACGCGCCAAGCGCGCCGACGCGGTGGAGAGACTTTTTTCGATAGTTCGACCTGGATCTGGTCACGAAGATCGTCTGGCGTAGCAAACCGCACCTCAGGTTTTTGGAGAGCTTGGCGGACGGCCAGTCGACTGGCGTAAGCCTCTTCGCAGGCCGCGCACTGTTCGAGATGTTGTTGAACTTTCTGGGCCTCGGCGAGCCCGAGCTCATTGTCGAAGAAGGGATCGAGTTGCTGGTAAAGTTCGTCGCAAGTCATACTAGATCCTTTTCCCTCATTTGCTTAAGCACCTCGGCAAGTTGCTGGCGGCCACGCGCTAGTCGCGACATGACGGTGCCGATTGGGACCTGGGTTATTTCTGAGATCTCGCGATAGGAAAGCTCTTCCATCTCCCTTAGCACGAGAACGGTACGAAAGTCTTCCGGTAGGCTCGCTAGTGCGGAACGCACGGCCTCAACCTCCGATTTCACCTGTAGTTGGTTCTCAGGTGAACTGTCATCGGGAATATTTTCGAGCTCTTCGTCGGAGGAATGCACTTTTCGTTTCTTAAGATGGTCGTAGCAAACATTGCGAACAATGCGGAGCAGCCACGCTCGGCCCGTTTCGCCGCGTACTCCGCTGAAAAACCTAAACGCGCGCAGGTACGCCTCCTGTACCATGTCGCGCGCGTCCTGTTCATTCTGCATCAACCAGCGCGCGAGGTTAAAGGCGTCGCTCATTAACGGCAGCATCTCGGTCTCAAAGCGTGTCAGCTTCTCCTCTTCATTCATCGGTGCGCAACCGAGGCTATCACAAAGGAATACCAGGAAGGGAATGAATTTATTCCCGGAATTTGGTAGGGCGAGGCTCCTTTATGGTCACATCATGGTAAAGGAAAGAGTGGGCCGGCTTTGGCGCCGACATTATGCTACACCGAAACCATGCCGAGCCGTGGGGATTCAGTGCGGCCAGAAGTAAGAGATCATTTGACCGATTCTATCCGCAGTTTTCAAATGCCCAATCAACGGTTACGGCACCGCTCAGACCCGCGGCTCGGCGCGTCGATTGGCCTTAACAAAGATTAAGGTGATGCCAGAGTAGTCAGGTCTTCGCAGGCATCTGTAGGCCGTTCGGGAGCCTCGCCCTACCATCGGATGAGCAGGAGCTCATCCCTACCGGTTTTTCGGGAATAAACCGCGCCCCTAACCGGTATTCACCTGCAAATGAACGGCTGTGAGCCGCTCCTTTAAAACTTGGGTAGAACTAACTATGTCAGACCATATTCACGAGAATTTAAATGATGACGGCGTCGATCGGCGCGGTTTTTTGAAATGCATGGCCTGGGCCGGTACCGGGCTGGTCTTTACCATGGGCGCAGGGATCGCCAGATCGCGGATGCTGTTAGCACCTGCATCTGATCAAGGCGCCGCTGCGGGTGCAGATTTTACTTTTGTCCAGATCAGCGATAGCCACATCGGCTTCAACAAGGATGCGAATAATAATGTCATTGGGACTTTGCAGGAAGCGATTAACCGAATTAAGGCCCTTCCTACGAAGCCGGATTTGATTATTCACACCGGCGATCTAACTCATCTAGCCGAAGCCGATGAATTCGATACGGTTGACCAGGCTTTGAAGGGTACAGGGGTCAACGATATCTTTTATGTTCCCGGAGAACACGACGTTCTCAACGATAACGGAGAGCAATACCGGAACCGATTCGCCAAGGGGACAAATGGTAATGGTTGGTACAGTTTCACGCACCGCGGGGTCCATTTTGTCGGTCTGGTTAACGTGATGGGTAAGTCAGAGGCCGGGCTAGGGTCACTGGGTCAAGACCAACTCACTTGGCTGGACAAGGACTTAAGCAGTTTGTCCACTTCGACGCCGATTATCGTATTTGCCCATGTGCCGCTTTGGGAAGTCTACCCACAATGGGGTTGGGGAACTCAAGATGGAGCCCAGGCTTTGGCGCTATTGAAGCGGTTCGGGTCGGTGTCAGTGCTCAACGGTCACATCCACCAGATTGTTCAGAAGGTTGAAGGGAACATTACGTTCCACACCGCTATGTCGACGGCTTTTCCACAACCTGCGCCTGGAACTGCCCCGAAGGCAGGTCCGATGAAGGTCCCGGCGGATCAACTCAAAAAAGTCCTAGGTATTACTACCGTGAACTACCTTGAGACACCTCATTCTTTGGCGGTCATCGATAAGCCCTTGATAGGGTAGGAGGCAATTAAATCGTCCTCGTACTCGTCGTCGTCCTCGTCCTCGATCTGCTCAGCGCGTGGCGGGATGCTGTACCGCCGAATTCGCATGCCTAGCAGATACTGGATGCCGTGACGACAATCGCTCTCGAGGACGAGGACGACGACGAGTACGAGGACGAGGACGAGAAATCCTCACCGATAAGATGAACGATTCACAATGAATCTGTTTCTTGGAGCTAACATTTGGGAGATGATGCACGGGGGGAGTACGCATCTCCCAATCGCGCTGATGTTGGTGTCGGCCGTTTTCGATGCGTTAGGAGGTGTAAGCAGATCAGATCGGGTCAAAGACCGGTTTCACGCAGCGGGCCTCTTTAGTTTGATCGCGGGCACATTGGGCGCCTTTCCGGCGGTGCTGTCCGGGCTGATTTTGGCGCGTTGGGAGATTGGGGGAACCGGCGCGCTATTCTGGCATCATGTTTTCCTTTGGCCGGCATTCGCCCTGTTGATCGCGCTGTCGGTCTGGAGATTGATTGTTCGGGGACGTCGCTCGAGAGCCGGCTTTGTCATCTATCTGTTGGCGGCTTTCGCGGCAGCCTTCCTGGTAAGTGCGGCTGGGTTCTGGGGTGGCGAAATTCTGCTGGGAGGCTCATGAAACGAGTGTTCTTTGGCCTGGAATTTATCGCGGGCGTCTTGGCGATTGTCGTCGCTGGTGTCGTAGTTGGGAGCGCCTTGGGTTCAGCGACCCTGGTGCGAGAGGCAATTGAAAAAGCGAGAAGCGAGTCTGCGGCCAAAGGAAATCAGCCTGCGCTTTCGGCGGCTGTGGCGCACGGACAAAAGCTTTATGCGGTTAATTGTTCGCACTGTCACGCCGATGACGCCACTGGCGACGAAGGACCTGACTTGCACGGGCTGACGAAGTCCGACGAACGGATCAAGGCGATCATCACGAACGGTATCAAAGGTGAGATGCCAGCCTTTGGTAAGAAACTGCAGGAAGCAGATAAGGAAGCGTTGATCGGGTTTTTGAGAAGCCTCCGGTAGGGGGCCAGTAATCAGTAATCAGTGAGTCCAGTAATCAGTTTAGGAGCTAGGAGCTAGGAGCTAGAAGCTAGGATCTAGGAGGGGTGGGGCGTACCAGGCATCGGCCGCTGGGCGCCAGCCTCTCCTAGCTCCTGGATTCTGGCTCCTGGCTCCTAGCTTATAAAGGCTGAGGTTGCCCTTGCTTTAGTCGAATGACTTCGCTGTAGTCTGCGGCGGCTTTGTCGTGCTGTTTCAACCGATCGTAAGCCAAACCGCGGTTATAGTAAGCATCAGCGAAATCT
>Ga0210396_10001403_pt1 | contig 26306 bp, 26 predicted proteins | sample IncBWH17OmetaG_FD_155466 | JGI IMG/M metagenome (GOLD analysis project Ga0210396, IMG submission 155466) | Forest soil microbial communities from Barre Woods Harvard Forest LTER site, Petersham, Massachusetts, United States - Inc-BW-H-17-O ... | reverse complement strand
TTCATAAAGATAATACCTCACTTTTCCCATTGATAAAATACCCTGAAACTGTTGATTTTGTTGCGTTTCAATGCCTATCTGGTATTTATCAATAGGTCAAAGATACGTTTGAAAGCAAATCACAACAAGGATAAGCAAGTCAGTTTATAATAATCGGGTATTTATCAATAGGTCAAAGATACGTTTGAAAGCAAATCACAACACGAGCAAGTCCTTCCAGTTTTTAGGAGGAGGTATTTATCAATAGGTCAAAGATACGTTTGAAAGCAAATCACAACTAGCACGATGCTCCCTTTTCCATTTGTCCAGGTATTTATCAATAGGTCAAAGATACGTTTGAAAGCAAATCACAACATGTCTGAGCGTGGTATTACTATGCCGGGGGGTATTTATCAATAGGTCAAAGATACGTTTGAAAGCAAATCACAACCGCCCGGATTTTTTTTCATTTTTATCCATTCTATTGTGCGTTCCCTCGTCAATTGCCTTTTTGATCGCAATTAATTCCTTGTCACTATGCCCATCAAAATTCACGAACCGATAAAAAGAAACGTTTTCCTTGATGTACATGATTAAAGATTGTCTGTCCATTGGTTTTGTTTTGTCCGCCGGTCTCAGAACGGTGTTTGGCAAAAAAATCAGCGCGAGACGCAACCTACCGTAACCGAGGGACCGCGAAGCCCCAACGTACAAATAAGCTACGCTCGCGCCTTAACGCAAGCGTTATGCTTATCCCTGTACGTTTGAAATTTTCGCGGTTTTCGGTTACAAGAAAGCTAACACTGATATTTTATATTACTCCTTTGTTTATTTCACATTAACATGTCAATTAAGATAGAATAAAGATAGGAAATACAGGCGAGGCTGCCTCGCGGAAGGAAAAATCTATTTAAGTCCTGTGAAAAACTCTTCTAAAGTCAATTTATGGATTTCGAGCACCCGCATCAGGGTAATTATTCGGAAATTCACCCCTTTTTCCATTCTCCCATACTGAACTCGGGGAATTTCGTGGTCAAACGCAAAGCTTTCATATGAGGTATAACCCGCACCCTTCCTCAATTCCTTGATGCGCTCACCAATCTTTGCCAAACGCTTTTCATGTTTAATAGTTTTTTCCATAACTCTCGCAAGATCAGGGAATAGCCTATTATTTGTTACCTCATATACTGCGTTTCTAATAGTGTGCTATTTTAGATGAAATTATATCACTTTGAATTAATACAGATCGTCTTGCCGGATAACTTATTTGAATTAAATTGCATCCTTTCACACGAAAAAGAAAATTACAATCACTGAGTAAATGAGGTTTTTGAGTTTAATTGGTTTGGTTTTATTATTCTGCAATGCTGGTTTCGGCCAAGATAGTGGTGTGATGCGGGCATTTGATCCGAATAATCCTTTTAATACTGACCAATCTGTTCCTAAACCCCTAACCTTAGAGCAAGCACGATTGCAGGAAAGGGCACGGTTGGATCAGCAGAATTCCCAGCACATGCAACAAATGGGTATGCAACTTCCCCCAACACCGGAGGAAATTGCAAATGCAACCTATTATGCAAATATTGCGGCCAAAAAAGAGGCTGCCCGTAAAGAGGTATGGAGGGAGATCAACCAGCCCAATTCTTCTGAAAGAAGCCCGGAAAAGCAAAAAGAGTTAGCCGAAATCAGGAAAAAACTTCGCCTTTCAAATCCCAACGCTACCGAATACCAGAAAACCTCTCCGGCGTATTTTAGGGCTGCGGACGAACTTTATCAGATGATCTCCGGTAAAATCCCGATGGATTTAAAAAGAGCTGTCTTCCTTTCTGAAAACGCCTATTACAATGGTACTTTGAATTATCCAAAGTACTGTGCCCAGATAAGTGAGCTTGTCTTTGTCTGCAAACAAATTCTGGCTCAGAATGGGGCCAATATAGATAACAAACTGGCTTGTAATGCAGCGATACAAAGGCTGTTTTCTGACACCGTTAATTACAAAGACCGTAATGGTAATGCAGCCCGGTATCTTCCCCTTACTTACGACTTTAGCGATGTCTGGGGTAATGATGATTATTCAAAGCAATGCGTGACCAAACTACTTAAAACACGAACAGGCCAGTGCCGATCCTTGCCACTGCTTTATCTTATCCTTGCCAGCGAACTTAATACCCCAGCTTATTTGGCATTGGCTCCGAATCATTCTTACATAATGTTTGAAGGTGGGAAACGGCTATTCAATTTTGAAACGACCTGCGGCAGGTTGATTAATAATGACATGCTTTTGCAATCCGGTTACATTTCACCCTTCGCAATCAAAAACAAGATTTATCTGAGCCCGCTAACCTTGAACCAGACAATTTGCCAATGCCTGATCGATCTTAGTATGAGTTATGAGCTAAAATTTGGAGCGGACGATAATCTAATAAAATGGTCGGAAGAAGTACTGGCTTACTGGCCGAATAGTGTAATGGCTCTAATGAACATCCATAATGTAGGAAATGCCTATTGCTTTAATCTCGCTTCACAATATCATTTTCCTTCTCAGAATGATTATCCTAAGTACCCAGACTTAAAGAGAAAATTCGATGCTGTAGCTGAATTAGAAATGCAACTGGAAGATTTAGGTTATGTCCGAATTCCAAAAGAAACGTATGAGAAATGGCAAAAGTCAATGGACGAGGAGAAAAGAAGACGGGAACATAAGCAACTGGAAGCTGAGATGGCTAATGGTATGAATCAAAGTACGCTAAAATCTAAATGAGAACCGGGATACCCTTCATTCTGCTTTGCTTTCTTGTGCTTACATCCTGCAAGCAGAAGCAGTATGCATCCAAAACGTCAGCTAAAGATCCGTCAACCGCCATAGTGAAGCCGTCTGCACGAGATACAACAATAAAAGGTGATGAACATGGATCAACCAAAAAGCTCGCGCTGGCGGTCGTAAACCCAAAAGAATACTATCAAAATGCCTATACCGAGCTAAGGGATATGCTCGATGGAAAAAATGCTATAAATTTCAAACGCGCAGTTTTCATTACTGAAAATGCTTATTTTGGAAATGAAGCAGACTATGCAGCATTTTGTAAATATATTGACACTTACACAACTATCTGTAGAGAGTGGATGCGGGTAAATGCACTCCAAAAATATCATTTAGATGATAGCACTAATGTTGCAATCAACGGCGCGATTTTTCATGTAATGGCTGACACTGTTTTTAACAAAAATCACGAAGTCCTTATCTTTCCACTTGTTTATGATTTTGATCATTATTTTCCAAGTGAAAACTGGACAAATTCATTTGTGACAAAATTGATGCTCACTCATAAAGGAAACTGTCACTCCCTTCCCTTCTTTTACAAGATTCTCTCCCTTGAAATGGATAGCAGATGTTATTTTTCCATTTCGCCGGATCATTTATTCCTGAGAATGAAGAGTAAAAAGGACGGCTGGTATAACACCGAGCTTACCTGTGCAATGTTCCCAACTGATGCGTGGGTAATGGCTTCTGGGTATGTAAGTAAAGAGTCTATCGTCAGTGGCATTTATATGGATACTATCGGGCTAAAACAATCAATTGTACTCTGCCTGAATGACCTTGCCAAGGGTTACGCTCATAAATTTTCAACGACTATTGATCCTGATTTTATCCTGAACTGTTGCGACCTTGGGTTAAAATACTATCCAAACTATGCTGAAATGATTCTTCTAAAAGCGGAAACCCTAAAGAGAAAGTACAGGACTTATATTGATTCTTATGGACTGAATGCACCTTACACGGAACCTTATAAGGCTCCGATAGCTGCCATTCAAAGTGAAATGGATCGGAGCTACGCTTTGCTCGCAAAACTGGATTATCGGGAAGTTCCGAAAGAAATGTTTAACGAATGGTTAAAAGGGCTTGGAAATAACAAAGAAAAATATCAAGACAGAAGAATAATTGATACATTTAATTATAAATCCGAATCAAAATGAAAAAATGCTTACTTTCTCTTTGCTCTGTATTAATGTGCAATTTGGTCGTGCTTGCACAGACTTCTTCTAAACCTTTGACCCAATTGCCTGAAGAAGTTACTCTTAGCAATGGGAAATATGTTGAATCTTTTGAGAATGATACCTTGCGACGCATTGGAACAGTCATGTTCAATACCGTAACGAATAAGGTGCAGTATTTCCTTGCAGATGACGACTCTCGCTATGCCGAAGCCGTTAATAGGCCGGATGAGACGAGTAGATTTCTTTCCCTTGACCCGGATGAAGGCAAATATCCCCATTTAAGCCCATATTGCTATGCAGGAAATAACCCTATTACCTTAATTGACAAGGATGGTCGTGGCCCTGTTGATCCTAAAACGGGAACAAGAATCTCCTCTAACGTTTTAAATACAGATTTTTGGGCCTTATTGTATTTAGGAGGGGCTTCAAAAAAACCGGGGCCAGATTCTTACGACAATGCCTTAGTACAAGCAGGTCACTCTTTAGGAACGGGTACTGGCGATGAATATAAGGTAATGAGTGAAGATCATTATAAAGATAAGTTCCTTTCAAAACCCTATCAAACAGTTCTGACCGTTAATAATGCTTCGGAAGTAGTTGATTTGACGGACGAGATAAGAATTTCGAGTACCCTGCAAGAAACTACAAATAATGCCAAAGGATTGGAGAAGGCTGGTGAAGGAGGAAATTACATTTTTGGTAGCTCTAATTGGACGAATAAGGATTATACTGTTTACAATGTTGAGAATGGATGGATAAATCATGAAGCAAAATTTGGTTATGATTCAAAGACAAAAACATATAGCTTATCAGAAGAAATAAGCTACACCATTGTCATGTCTGAAGAAAAGACCAGAATAAGGCCAACTGGTGTTGGGAATTCAGCAATGAATGTTATTGAGAAATACAGGGATATTACCGTTTATGAACGCACTGTATCTTATGACAAAAGCGGAAAATCAAAGGTGTCTGGAGAAAAAACATATTCTTATGAAAAAGTTGATGAAACAAAAACAAATTAGTGTCATAATCCTTGGGGCTGTAGGTCTTATATTATTGATTTTGGGCTCAAACATATTAGGTTTGCCTGGGAAAAATATTTTTAATTTGACTTCAGTCTGCTTTATGATAGCGGGAGGCGTTATTTTGAGTTTCTTGGACAAGCGAGCTTTGATGAAAATTTCTGCTATAAGTTTTACTTTATTTTATTCTATCCATTTTCTTAGTTACATTACTAACAATCATACGCATTCACTTGCATTTTTACTTCTCGTCCTTGCTCAATTAATATTCATACTTATACTTTTCTTAGCCATTTCAAAAAACACTACAATAGGCAAGATTATCTCTTCTATTAGTCTCCTCTCTATTGCGGCATTTGTCGGCTTCAGCTTATTTGAAAAGAGTATGGCTATGGGCGCCGCTATTGTAGCTCTTATAGGAGTTTTGGCATACGTGCTATTGGGAAAGGAAGAAAACAAAGCTTTTGCTTTTCTTTTAGCCTATGTCTATTTAGTTGTGATTCTGAAATGAGACATAATGCAAGGGCTATATTGAACCTACGGAGGACAATCCAACGAAATAATACTACTATAACTTAAAATCTTGAATGGACAAGAGCTATTTTATGGTTCGGGCGATGAATTCATCTGAATCTGATTTTAAAGTGTTTTTCGATAATAATGTTGTGGCTGTGGGTTGGAGTGAGATTGACTTCACCCAATTCGACAAAAAGAAGACTGAAAAACTTGTTGAGGCTGTCTACAATTGCTATTATACAAATCCGGATTTATTTCAGCCGCTGGTTAGCAAAAAATTAAATGAGGTTAGGCGATTTCACAATATTAATTCCGGAGATTATATTATAATCCCGTTTTATAGTTCCATTCGACTGGCCATAGCTGAAGAAAAGATATTATGTGATGAGGTCGCTTACGAGAATGACCTATCTAATCAACGCAAAGTAAGCTACCAATATTCTGGCAAAACATTTAAAACTATTCCACGGGACGTTTTATCTGAAGCCTTGCAAAGAAGGCTTCGTGTTCGCGGCTCTACCGTTTCAGACCTATACGAATTTAAGGAGGAAATAGAAAAGCTGTTCAGTAGAGACTCTTATTCATGGACTTCAGATCATGAGGAAAAGGAAATGAAGTTAAAAAAACATCTTAAAGGTAAATTGATAGGAAAAATCACGGACGGCAAGACTAACCTTAAGACTGGCGGCTTAGGATTGGAATATTTAGTTCAAGAGTTATTTGAATGCGAGGGGTACAAAACCGAAATTCTTGCCAAAACAACCTTCAAAAAGGGTGATGCCGATATATATGCGGTCAATTCAGACAAATTTCAGGAAACGAAAATATTAGTTCAGGTTAAACACCACAGTGGATATACGGATGATTGGGGAATTCAGCAGTTGAATGAGATAAAAGAAAGTCAGGAGTATAAAGACCATAAATATGTACTTGTTACAAGCGCCAATATTTCGGAAGGCCTTAGAAATAGGGCTGAAGAGCTTGGGATGAATGCTATGGATGGCAACGAGCTTTCCGATTGGATAATTGAAAATATCAATCTTTTAAAGCCTGAAACAAGAATTAAGTTAGGTATTAGTTCTATTCCTCAACTTACAGATTAAAATAATGGTACGCATTAAACGGCCCTTTGATATTACTTGAAAAAATTACTTAATTAATGCAAAAAAATCTGGCGCATAAATAAAATGACAATAGAAGAATTGGAAATAGAAACCGAAAGATTTAAATATAAAGGATTCAAACTTATAAGTCTTGAACTAAAAGGATTTGTTTTTTTTGGAAACATAAAGTATGATTTTATTGATAAAGATGATTCTCAAAACAAAATCTACTCTTCAGTCATTATCGGGCCAAATGGGACGAGAAAAAGCCTACTGTTTAATCTAATAGTGTATATTTTTAAATGTATCAGTGATCTGAAAGACAATAAGGAAATTGATTACAAAAAATACAATGAAGGAGATTTTCATATAGTTTACGCACTAAACAATGAAATATATGAATTAATACGAATGCATTCAACTGATGGGAAAAAGCATAATCAATATGGTTATGCCATGTTACGGAACAAAAAGAAAGCTGAAATAAAGGAATTTGAATTGCCAATCACTATAATCGGCAACTCAATAAATATAACTGACAAATTCCCATTTTACAAAGAAAATGAGTTTCCGCGTTTCAAATACTTGGGAATAAAATACAATCCTCAATCCTCCAGTACAAAATCCTATATAAAGAAAACTATTGATTACGTTGCCAAACTGTCCTATTCCGAGTCTTTTTTGAAAGGTCTTCATTTAATCACGGAAACTTTCATTGGGAAGAACAAGGCCATTTGCATTTCTTACAAAACAGTGAATTTTAAAAAGTTTTATGATGGTAATCTTAGCATAGAAACCCTTGACTCCTTCTTTGGCGACATAGAAACTCGATTTAAAGAAAGGCAAAAAACAGCGCCGTTTAAATTAAACACGTACAACTCCTTAAAATCAAAGGAGAACAACGGACTTCAAAAGGCCGTTGAATACTGCAATATTATTGCAACAAACCGTGAGCTTATAAAGATTGACGGATCATCAAGTAAATTGTTGAAGTTTAACCTTTCCCAAAAAGAGGATTTAGAAAGGCTGAAATTGAATGGAGAAGCTATAAATACACTTTATTCATTAAACCTCTTATACGATCCCAAGATTGAAATTTTCAGCTCAAATGGTGACGAATATTCATTAGAAGACAGTAGCAGCGGAGAGCATAATTTAATTACCTCCCTTATTGGCCTAATGGCAACAATAAAGCAAGACAGCTTGTTATTAATTGATGAACCTGAGATTAGCTTACATCCGAATTGGCAGATGAAATACGTTTCATTTCTTAAGGATGTTTTATCGAGTGAAATTTATAATACATCACACGCTATCATTGCTACACATTCTCATTTTTTAGTTTCTGATTTAGAAGGTAATAGCTCTAAAATTATTGGCTTATCCAAGGGCGAAGGCATACAGGTTGTTCCATTAGCTAAAAACTTAAATACTTTTGGCTGGTCTGCTGAGGATGTGTTGTACAATATTTTTAATGTTCAATCTCCCTTAAACTACTATTTGGAAGCTGATTTAACCGAGTTATTGGGAATGATTGCAAACAACATTAAAGATGTGAACAAGGTCGAAACCATTCTTAATAAATTAACTGCTTTGCCGAAAAGAGAAAATGACCCGTTGCAGGAAATTATTAGCGAAGCAACTGAATATTTAGGCTCCATTAAATGATTAATCAGCTCGTCAATCCATATAATTATACTGCGCCTGAAAATGCTTGCATTAATAATGCTGGCAATGATTGGGGTAGTCAATCGAATTGTATAAAGAGCTTAAAGTTGGCCATGAATATTCATTTTGATACTCATCAAAATGAACGCTGTTGCTATTGTGGCTTACTGTATGATAGGACAGGAAGAGGAGAAATTGAGCACATTGCTCCTAAGGGTGCTACCTATTTTCCACAATTCTCTTTTGCATCAAATAATTTAGCTAAAGCCTGCCAACTTTGCAACTCTTCTTCAATGAAGCACACATATAATCCGGTTAATTATTTGGATGCAGTTTATGAACAATGTACATTCACAATTGTTCACCCATATCTTGATGACCACGGTGAGCATTATAATTGGAGTTATGGACGAAGAGAAGTGATTATTTCAATTAATAATAATTCCGACAAGGCAAGAGAATCAATTCGGATATTTGAATTGGCCTCAGAAAAAAGAACAAGAGCAAGAGCAACTCAGAGAAATCAAGAGCGTTTAGAGGACCGTTATCATTTGACAGCAGCAATAAAAAATAGAATCAAAGCGGTATTGAGATTTAGATAGCCCATGATTAGATTACATGATAAAATTTCCAATGGAACAGAAAAACAAGATTATCTAAATGGATAAATTTTTAGTAGTTGTCTGTGTAGGAACAGGGTTTATTTGTTTAATCCTATTTATTTACACTATATATAAATCCACTCAAAAAGAAAGTCCGAAGAACAAACAATTTAAAGGCGTTTATACAACAAGATTTCAGCAAGAGCAAGAAGAAAGGGAATTAGATGCCGTACATCGTAAATCTCAAGAAGAAATGGATCGGGATTTCTATGAAGAGGCCGAAGGCTTAAAGTCGAGCAGAAAATTTAAGGGAAATGACGAATTGCCATTTTGAGCCTTATTAGAATGGCAAACAAAGCGAGCTGGAGCGCTTAAACGAGACGGTCCAGTATGTTCAAGGGAAAAGATACACAAGGTGTAAAATCTGTTAAATAAAAAAACAATAAAATGGAAAACCTAATTCTGACAATACCTGAACCAATCTCTACTACTCGAATAGCCTATTTAGTGAGGGAAAAAGGCATCGACCCGATCATAGCAAGCATTGATCTTGAGATGGTTAAAATGAAACTTCAGGACATTGATGAGGGACATGGATGGTCGCTTGAGCAAAGTGACGAAGCAGAAGTTGAATACAAACGCTATCTACATCTGACAAAAAAATTTCCTGACGCCTCACTTGTTCCACATTCAATAATGGATGATATGTGGCACCAACATATACTTGACACAAGAGCTTATCACAAGGATTCTAATTCGATCTTTGGAGAATATTTGCACCACTACCCTTATTTTGGTCTTCGGAGCGAAGAAGATCAAAAAAATCTGGATGTCGCTTTTGAGGAAACTCAAAGAATCTATGCTCAAGAATTTCATGAAATGATGCTCAGGAAGGAATCGAGCCATTGTAAAAGGGCTTGTGAAAGCTATTGCAAAAGAGCCTGTAATACAAGGCAGTAATTAAAATGTCTATTTTTTTACCTCAGTGCTGAAGAATCATTTAAGACATGACTGATGCGGAAATAATAGTTAGGTCTTCGATTCAAGTTTTTCTTGCAAGGGCAGATCACCCTAAACCTGAAGCCTTTGGGTCAGGCTGCATAATAGAATATCTAAATCGCAAATTTTTTGTTTCTGTTTCACACGTTACTGATTTAGAAAACCTTACAACATTTCTTGAAACAAATCAACCTTTTGATGAAAGGGGTCCAATCTTAATGCCAATTGGGGGAATATGTACATTCGATCAAATAAAATTCACTGAAGACATGTCGCTTGAGGATTTTGAGTCCATTTTGGAAAAAGGAGAACGCTTAGATATTTGTTTTGCTGAAATAATAAACCAAGACGTAGATTTACTTCAACCGGAAATGGATTTTGGAGTATTTAAGGTTGACTCGGGGTTGAAATTTCCCCTATTTATGGAAGATGCTGTTGTTCCATCAAAGGATGAGCGTTACGGCTTTTATGGTAAGATAATGCCAGAATATGAGGGGATAACTTTAAAAATGACTCCATCATTCAAGCACAGTCTAAAGTTCCATCGGGCACAAGATCACTTTTATATATTTTTAGCACCCAAAATAATAACGAAGAAAGAGGATTACGAAGGATGTAGTGGGGCTCCCATTTTGGACTCACAGGGGAGAATCGTAGCCTTAGCTTGTGCTGTTCGAACAGGCTCAACTATGATATATGGTTTCTCAATCCAGGAATGCAAAAAACTTTTGGATTACGCCTTGCAGATGGGAATGCTATGAAATAGTATTTGAGGGGCGACTAAACGATAACTGGCTAAATATCAGCCGCTTAGTTATATTTTCAAAAAACATGAGAAAAGCAGAAGATTCCGAAATATTTTGGCTCAAATTTCCGCGATTTTCTTCAAATCCGTAAAAAACCGTTCGATTGAAGGAACCTCATTCGCACAAAAATTCAGAGCGGAGAGCGTATAGTGAAGAGCGTTTCTTCCTTTTATCGCTCTCCGCTCTGTTTCTACCTTTTTCTCCGCTCTCCCTTTTACCCCATCAACTCCTTTAACAGCTTTTCTATCGTAAGTTTCAGTGCGGCTAATTCATTTTCAACCGCTTCTACTCTTGCTTCCAGCCTGGGTGCCGCATCTTCCTGTACTGGTGGTTCTTCATCCGACTCCTGCATCTCACAAAACAGGTGACGGAAACGTTGTTCTTTTTGTCCGGCTTGCCGGGGTAGTTGCGTAATAAAAGGAGGATCGATTTGTTTTAGTTTTTCAAGCACATGCAATACTTCTTCCAGAGAAGAGAAGGTGTATAAACGTGCCGAATTGGAATTGATTTCGCCGGGTGTAAGTGGGCCGCGCAAAAACAACAAACATAATACCGCCTCTTCGCCAGGGGTGAAATCAAATACAATATCCAGGTTGTGTTTATACTTCAACACCCGGCTTCCTCCTCCGCTGGCCGTATTCACAAGGCCTTTTCGGGTAAGCGTGTGCAAGGCATTTGTTACCGTTGTATCGTCGTATTGTACAATAGGTTTCCGGGATGACTTCTGATTGCATGCCAGCGTAAGTGCATTCAACGTCATAGGATAATATTCCGGCGTAGTCTTGCTCTTTTCAAGCAGGGAGCCCAATACTCTTACCTCTACCGGATCAAGTACAACCAAGGGTTTAGTAGACTCCATAGATTTCAGATAATTAAATTGAATTTACAAAAAAACCGAACCGGAAACGGGTATTCAACACATTCGTTCTTTTCGCTCTCCCTTCTTCCTCCTGCGCCTGCCGCTGCCTCCTTACCTCCCCTTCCTGTCTTCCTTCTTCATTTCTTTATCTTCTTTCAGATCTTTCTTATCACTCTTCAGGGCACCTTTATCCTGCTTCTCGATTTTCTTGTCTTCTTTGAGTTTTCTTTTGTCCATTTTCAGTGCTTTCTTATCTCCACTGGCTTTATCTTTCTCTATATTCTCCTTATCAATCTCTGTTTTTTTCTTGTCTTCTTTTATTTCCTTGCGTTCATTTCTTATATCATGTTTATCCTGATTAACTTCCTGTTCATCTTTTTTTACTTCCTGAGCAAAAAGACCGGCAGACCCGAAATGAAAAGTCATTAAAGCTGCTCCGACAACTAGTTTTTTATAAACTGACATAGGTTATGGGGTTAAGGTTTTATAATTTATATCAAATACAAACATAAGAATCCCATTTCTGGAAACAAATACAGGATAAAATAAAATATATTGGTTAACAGAACCCGATTCTTGCAAAGAGGTCAAAAGGAGGTAAAAGTGGGGTTCTGAGACCCTTTATTTCACTTTTTTTGAAAGAATATGAACAAGGGCTTAATAATTGCCTTATCTTTGCAACCTAACAATAATTAAAATAAATTTATTCACATGAAAAATGGTACAGTAAAGTTTTTTAATGAAACCAAAGGATACGGTTTCATCAAGTCACACGATTCTGATCAGGAATTTTTCGTTCACGTATCAGGTCTGAAAGAAGAAATTCGCCAGAACGACGAAGTCGTTTTTGAAGTTCAAGAAGGTAAAAAAGGCCTGAATGCAGTCAATGTAAGACTGGCCTAATTAAATTCTATATCTTTCAATTATAACCCAGACCAATTGGTCTGGGTTTTTTCTTTCCCTTACTTCCCCTTTGCCCAGATTCTGAGATAACTGCATTCTTTGATTATATCCTTATAAAATTTAGTTTGCTCGTATTGTCCCTTAAGCAACTGATAGGCTTTAAGATCTTTCCTGAAAACAATCCCTTTGGGACCTTCATCATAAGGAGTTCCAATGGTTAATTCGCATTTAGCAAGCATAAAGGCACAATGCGCCTGCATTTCTGGGTCTTTATACAGTTTTCTTGCTTTCTCATAAAAGTAAGAAGCCTTGGAACAATCATAAAACTGACTGGCTGTATCATACTGGGATCGGGAATAGGCCAGTGCCTGCCAGGTATTGCCATAGTAGGTCATGTTATAATATGCATTTCCAAGCTGATAAGCGGCTTGAGCCTGTTGAGGCCCTGAAGCATCGGATACCTGTTCCAGTTCCATGATCTTCTTTGCCAATGTAAGCTTTGTATACGAAGTTCCTTCCGGATGGGCATAATCACAATCATGACAATCCTTTAACCGTTCAATAAAAGGATCGGCAGGAAGGGTTTTCAGCTTGCCGGCCTGTTCAAACTCGGCAATGGCTTCGGGAAAACGATAATCTTCCAAAAAGGCCGTACCTCTTATTTCATGTAATACCGATACCGGATAATGTATCTGAAACCCATTGCAAATAGCATCATCAAAAGGATTATGATCTTTTCTGTTCAAAAACTGAATGAGCTGGTCCAGGCGAAATTGTCTAGGATTGTTATAGAGATCAGGTGACTGTTTATACTGACCCGTACAAAGCAGAAAATGAATCGTATCCTGCTGACTCAGATAACGAAGCCCCAGTTTATAAAAGAAAATGGCCTCGGCATCGGGGATATAGCCCATCATTTCAGGACTCATGAGTTTTTTATAATCTGCATATAAACTGGATGCCATTTTAGAATCAATAACAGGAGCAGCATCCAGATTGCCCAGAATTTCGAGGGCTGCAATATGGTTAAGCAGCAAGTCATTGCCGGCGGCATGTGTTTTTGCCAAATCAAAATAGTGCTTTGCCCCTACCTGATCATTCAGGAAATAGGATATATAGCCTGCTGAAAACTCCCACAACCAGGGTCTTTTCAAGCCACTTTTTTCAATAACACCTGTAATAAAGGAGCGTGTTTCAACAAGACTTTTTTCATCCAGCTTTACTTTTTTGGCAAAATCAAAGGGATAGATAGGATAATGATCCGGAAACAACTGATGTTCCATCCACCGAATATGGCGGGTAAGCAGCACATCGGTATACTCCGAACCGGGTTCCAGACGTGCAACCTCCTTCATCACCGGTAGATTTTCCTGCATACCAAAACCTAACAATGCATTTACCACGGCCCGTTCATGGTTATTCTTACAAAAAGGCAAAGCATCTCCTCCAGCCCAGTTAAAATTCTGATGATATAATTCCCAATTGAAATTAAAATGCTGATCAAACAGCATCGCAAACGTATAGGCCGCCTCTCCCCCACGTTTAAGCCGTGTAAGCGCTCCGCCCCGGAGTGCAACTCCCCATAGTGAAACGATACTATGGGTATTCTTATCCTTCATCATTTTATCATACAGCTCCAGACACTTGTTATATTGTCCTGAATAATGTGCCAGCCTTACCACCTGAAATGCATACCGGAAACGGATAAAATCCGATGTGGCCGATGCCCATGCCTGTTGCCCCTGATCCATCAACTTTTTCATTAATACCGTATCTCGGGCAGGTAATGGCCCCCATCCGCTTCCGTCATATTTTACATTCACCTGGGGTTCGCATTGTTTGGCAAACAAGAGATAATTGACTCCATTCAAATCTTTTGTTTTCTGCAGATAAGCAATGGCGCTATTATGTAACAGGGAATCGGGCAGTTTTGCTGGTTTGGAAAGTATTAAATCACGCAAGTGCTCTATATCGGAAGCACTCACTTTATAAACGAGCTGATCAATATCTTTATCCTTGGGATTGTTTTTCAGATAAGCCTTCCACTCAGCCGTATTGGATAAATACGTATCCGTAGTATCCATGGGCAACAAACTATCGAGCGGAGATTTGTAATAGGTTGCCGATATGGTACAAAAGAAGGGAGACAGACGCGTAGGGCCCATCATATCTACCGCATACAGCGAATAAGATTCTTCATCTGTTTGCGGACCACTATAACCGCAGGCAATAACAACCTGTCTGATCAGCAATACAGCAACAATACTAGTCAAACCGACGATACACCTTATCCAATAGTTCTTTTTCATGATTGTTAAGTTGATTCTTTTTTAACTGAAAAATGGCCACGTGAATATTTTTTTCTTTCAGATAAGGAGCAATCTGTTGGGCCGCCTTATCGCACTCTGCTGCATCAACCGCTTCCAACCTTATTACCACCCCTGTCTGTAACCACGTGCCTCCGCACTGAAATGTCTTTTTCACCCGGTAGTGCGTTTCATCCATACGTTCCAGATTTGCCTCCGCATCCAGATCAGACTTTTCTTTGTTATTCAACAAGCCGGTAATATGCCCCTGATTGAAAATTACGCCCCACGAAAAACATGGCAATGCTATATCCAATGGTAAGGGGTATGAACCAAAATTAACAAGATATCCGGAAGCCGTTTTCTCATCATAAATAGAATTATGCGTATGGGTATCTTCCAGACGACCCATATTATAAAACATCAGCATCCCTTTGTCGGCGGGAGGAATACCGGTTCTGGAATAATATTTTACCTGATGAAGACGTATGGTGACGGACAAAACAGGCTTATCCTCACCAAAACCTTTTTTAATCTTTGTGAGCAGTTGAAAATATTTTTCTTTGGTTTGTTCAGTCCAGTCACAATCCAATTGCACCTCTTTTATTTTCTGTGAGGTAATGTTTTTTTCAAGCTCCCGGATTCTTGTTATAATGTGTGAAGAAAGGCTATCTGTAAGCGAATCAGGAAGGTGAATCAATGCTTCATTGGTTATGAAAATCACGGGCACCAATTCTATCGCTTTGTTTAAACGCGATTGGAAACGAATATCTGCCTGTGGCACAGCCCCCTGCAATGCCTCATTGAATACCACATCAAAAAAACGCATATATAACCTGTTAATCCCTTGTACTGTCAAATCCTCCTGAGCGGTAGAATCCAGGTCAAAAACCGTTTTCCAATAATAAAACGATCGGGTTACAACACGATGATCCGGTTGACGGCAACTGAAAAGAAATAAGAAGCAAAAAACAACGGAGATGAGTATGGGTCGGATCATGATTGAAAAGCGAAATACGGTTTAAATTCCCTATTTTCTCAATTCCATCTGATGAATCTTTCAATAATCTCCTTTTATCTTGATTTCAAACACATTACAAGCCTTTTACGGGGAAGCATTTCTATCAGGAAATGAAATAATTCGTATCTTTGCAGTTCTGACTCAGAAGAAATTATCAAAATCAAGAAATTAACCAGACCGATGAATATTACAAAAGAAAAAGTAGATGCCCTGAATGCCGTTATCAAGATAAAAGTAGGGCCGGAAGATTACCTTTCAAAAGTTGAAAAAACGCTGAAGGAGCATCAAAGAAAAGCCAGTATGCCAGGATTTCGTCCTGGAAAAGTACCGGCTGGAATGATTCGTAAAATGTATGGAAAATCGGTACTGGCTGATGAACTGAACCGTTTGCTGGGAGATAGCTTGTATAACTATATTCAGGAACAAAAACTGGATATCCTGGGCAACCCGCTTCCGAAAGAAGAGCACCAACCTGATCTGGAACTGGATGGAAATAAGGAATTTGAATTCCGTTATGATCTGGCATTACAACCCGAATTCAAAGTGGAACTTTCCAACAAGGAAAAACATATACGCTATCAGATTCTTATTGATGAGCCTTTGTTAGCTAAATATTCGACTGATATTGCCCGTCGTTACGGACAGATTGCTACCGCCGAGATTACCGAAGAACATGATCTGGTATACGGTGATTTTATTGAACTTGATGACAACGGAGAAATTCTACCCGGCGGAATATTCAAATCTTCTACCCTTTACCTGGAAAGACTTAGCGATGCCAAGAAAACAAAGCTGGTGGGTCTTAAAGCAGGCGACAAAGTAACGCTGGAGCCTTCTGAAATAACAGAACACCTTGCAGAACTTGCAACCAAACTCGGTATCACTGCCGATCAGGCTGCTGCATTAACTTCGAAATTCCAGTTTGTTGTTAAATCCATCAACCGCCTGGCCCCTGCCGAGCTGAATCAGGAGTTGTTTGATAAAATATACGGACCCGGTGTTGTTAACAGCCCCGAGGAATTCAGAGCCAAGCTCCGGGAAGAGCTGAATAATATGTTTAAAAATGATACCGAAACCCGTTTAAGGAATGATATCATCAAATCTATTATCGGCAAAACACAGTTTGATTTGCCGGATGATTTCCTGAAACGCTGGATGCTGGCAGTAAGCAAAAAAGCTACCAGTGCCGAGCAAATTGATCAGGAATATGATCAGTACAAAGAATCGTTGCGCTGGCAACTGATTGAAAATAAGATTTACAAAGACAACCAGATTGCTGTTACCAACGATGAGGCCATCGATTATGTAAAAGGGCTGGTACGTGTTAATTATGAAAAAAGCGGCCGTGCCGATATCAGCGAAGAAGAACTTGATATGACAGCAAAACGGGTATTGGAAAAAGAGGAAGAGGCTAAAAGAGTGTTTGAAAGCCTTTATCAGCAAAAGCTGATGACCCTTTTTAACACCCTGCTCAGTTTTGAAGACAAGGAAATAAGCTATGATGACTTTACGGCATTGGCCAGAAGATAACACCGGCTTTCTTAAAATATTTTCAAAACAAATTCGTCTACCTGATTAGATCTTATAGAACACCTAAAAACTAAACCATTAATCCAAAATCACTTATGTTTCCTCAAGACGAATTCAGAAAATATGCCACCAAACACAGAGGCATAAACAGTATCACATACGATCGTTATGTATCATCGATGACGCCTTATATCATTGAAGAACGTCAACTGAATGTTGCACAGATGGATGTGTTTTCCCGTTTGATGATGGATCGTATTATTTTCCTGGGTACAGGAATCAATGATCAGGTGGCTAATATCATTACGGCTCAGTTATTGTTTCTGGAATCAGTAGATGCAAAGAAGGATATCCAGATCTATCTCAATTCTCCCGGTGGATCGGTTTATGCCGGTCTTGGTATTTATGACACCATGCAATACATTGCACCTGACGTATGTACCATCTGTACCGGTATGGCGGCCTCTATGGGTGCTGTATTGATGTGTGCAGGAGCAAAGGGTAAACGTTCCAGCCTGCGTCACTCCAGAGTTATGATTCACCAGCCATTGGGTGGTGCTGAAGGACAAGCTTCTGACATTGAAATCACGGCCCGTGAAATCATGAAACTCAAAAAGGAGTTATATGAAATCATTGCCAAACATTCCAACCAGACTTATGAAAAGGTATATGCGGACAGCGACAGGGATTACTGGATGACTGCAGAAGAAGCCAAAGCATATGGAATGATTGATGAGATTTTAGAGCGTACGAATTCCAAAAAATAATATCCCGCAAGGGTAAATGATCCCGGAAAAACCCATGGGTTTTTCCGGGAAAATTAAACGTGAAGAATGGCTACTAAAGACAACCAGATTAAATGTTCGTTTTGCGGACGGGATAAACAGGACACACAGATTCTTATTGCCGGACAAAGCGGCCATATCTGTGATCAGTGTATTGCCCAGGCTACGACTATTGTGAAGGAAGAACTCAATGCAAAGAACAACAGTTCTCTTACCCATGCATTAAATCTGCTTAAACCCAATGAAATAAAACGCCATCTGGATGAATATGTAATCGGTCAGGACGAAGCTAAAAAAGTACTGGCTGTTGCCGTTTATAATCACTATAAACGAATTGCCCAGAAAGCCAACCGGCCGAAGGGAGAAGAAGTGGAGATTGAAAAATCCAATATTATCATGGTTGGCGAAACCGGTACCGGCAAAACATTGCTGGCACGAACCATTGCCAAAATGCTGAATGTTCCTTTTTGCATTGCCGATGCTACCGTACTTACCGAAGCCGGTTATGTAGGCGAAGATGTGGAAAGTGTATTATCCAGGCTTCTTCAGGCTGCCGACTATGATGTGGCATCTGCCGAAAGAGGAATTGTATTTATTGATGAGATTGATAAAATAGCAAGAAAAAGCGACAATCCCTCCATTACCCGTGATGTATCAGGAGAAGGGGTACAACAAGGCCTGTTGAAACTGCTGGAAGGAGCTACGGTAAATGTACCTCCTCAAGGCGGCAGAAAACATCCGGAACAGAAAATGATCCAGGTGGATACTCGCAATATTCTGTTTATATGCGGAGGCGCATTTGATGGCATCGACAAAAAGATTGCCCGTCGCATGCAATCACAAACCCTTGGGTTTACCGCTTCTCAGCAAAACGAAGTAATTGACAAGAATAATTTGCTTCAGTATATCCTTCCTCAGGATTTGAAAGCATTCGGACTTATTCCCGAACTGATCGGACGGTTACCAGTACTTACTTATCTCTGTCCGCTGGACCTGGAAATACTCCGTCGTATTTTAACAGAGCCCAAAAATGCACTTATCAAACAGTATACACGCCTTTTTGAAATGGATAACGTGAAGATCAGCTTTGATAAAAACGTTTTCGATTTTATTGTAGAGAAAGCCATCGATTTTAAATTAGGCGCCAGAGGACTCCGCTCTATCTGCGAGGCCATCATGACCGATGCCATGTTTGAAATTCCTTCGGATGCTAAAATAAAGCAGTTCCACATTACCCTGGAATACGCTCAGGAAAAACTCAACAAATCCAAGATCAGTAAACTGAAAGTAGCATAAAGTAAAATGTCCCGCTTGTGCGGGACATTTTACTTTATAACCTTCTGCTTTTCTAAGGCATTACAATACTGTTGGCAGCAGGTGTAGTGCTGATAGCGGTATAAACGGTATGACCAGTTGCATAATCTTCATAACTGGATGCCGATGCAAATGTGGTAGAAGCCCCATACAAAGCACAATAAAGCGTAGACCCTGTATTGATACCCAAATCATGGATATCATTCACATTGACGGAGATAGTAAATGTGGTTACATTGGCTTTGATTGTTCCAGTATAGGAGTTGGAGAAGGTAACCGGAACTGCTGACACAGCACTTGAATTACCCAAATACAAGATGGCACTTCTAGCACGGGTGTCGGTTGTAACAGTTCCTACAAAGTCAATATTACCCGTTGTAGTATTGCTCGTGGCTGTAACGGCTGTAACATTAAAGTTGGGGATTTTGGCAATTTTAATATCCCGGTAAATATCACCACCTCCGATTAATTGCAGACCCTGAACCATATTGGTTCCATATCCTGCTTTTGAAACGGTAAAGTTGTAATCTCCTGTTCCAAGTCCAAGGAATGCATAATAACCTGTAGAATCTGTCATTGCAACATGGGTAGGATTAATCGAATCATGAATTCCGGCCAAACCTGTGGCAATAACACCTCCATACTGATCATATTGGAAGATATGACCTTTCAGGTTTCCGGTGAGTGCAGGTCCTGCAGCACCTGTTGAACCGGATGGACCAGCAGGGCCTGTTTTAGAACAACCGGCAAGGATAACAACACATCCGGTAATGGCAATCATCATTAAATAAGATATTTTTCTCATGGATTTTTTGGGTTTGTTTTATTCATTTAAAAAAAAGAATCGCCCTGTTTGACAGTCACTTTATCAAAGGGTTTAATGAGGTGGACTATATTAAGAAATCAATATTGATTAAGCGTATACTTATCCCCGAAAATCCAGACATCGGCTGTATTATCGCAATTGCCTGTCCCGAAATTGATATAACGGTGGGCAATATTATTGGGGTTCAGATACAACGTACCCGCTTCGATCCAGGGACAATTCATCGCAAACTGAAGGGGTTGATTGATATATACGGCAAAGGAATTATTGTCCGTACTTACGCCCGTTGCAGTTCCGCTGATAAGATATATATCATCAAACACAACAGGTGTTGAATTACCGCCTGTCCATACCCTGGAGTAATTGGCTTTCCAGTTCACATTGCCAAGGGAAGAAGTACTGACCCCATTCAGGATCGTTTCCACAAACCAAGGCTGACCGTTTGAGTTTCTTCCTTTATTTACAAAAGTATACGTTCCACTCAGCTCGCTTTCATTAAAAAAATAATTGACGGGTGTTACGGTAATAACGGTTAAGGAATCTCTGTAATTACCTGAAAATATGGCAACCAACTGACCTCTTCGTTTGGCTCCATCCGGCCCTTTGCAATCTGAAGTGCCAAAATTAATGGTCATTGTTTTGGGAAATACCAGGCTGGGAAGAGGAGGAACAACAGATACTGTTCCACATGGATCATAGATATAAGGACCAGGGGTCGTATTCACATCGGCTTGCTGACTGGCAAAGATTTCCAGTTGACGAAAAACATCGTTCCATCCAGACAAGGCAAGACTCATATCACGCGTGCTCTGCAATTCGGTATCCTTAGAACGGTCACTCTTGTTACAAGAGCTCGTCCCTAAAAAGACAAGAAAAACAACTGATAAACTCAGCGATGCGGGAAGTCGTTTTAACATAATTTCAGGCTGAATGGTATAAACGAAGATAGCTATTTATAAGAAAATAAAAAACATGAAATGGCTTAGTCCCGCTCATACTCGCACAATGAAAAGTCGTATTTATTCTTACTGTCCTTTTCAAAATCATTGTTGATCGCTTCAAACCATTCTTTACCTATTTCCGGGAAGAATGTATCCCCATCAAATTTATGGTGAACACGTGTTATGTACAGCTTATCGGCTTTATCCATGGCCTGCTTATAAATTTCGGCACCTCCGATAACAAATACTTCTTCCTGCTCTTTAGCAGCGGCAAGCGCCTCGTCCAAAGAATGTACCAAAATGCATCCTTCGGCCTTATAATTCTTATCACGTGTAATCACAATGCTGGTTCTATCGGGTAATGGTTTTTTTCCGATACTTTCCCAGGTCTTACGGCCCATAATGATATGATGACCCGAAGTCAGTTCTTTGAAATGTTTTAAATCGGCCGGCAAATGCCAGATTAATTTATTGTCTTTCCCGATTACATTATTTTCTGCAATGGCAGCAATGATAGAAATAGTCATAGGTGTGTTCTTATAATTGTGTGTGAATCCTAAAACCGAATATCAGGCATACGTAATGGCCGGCTCAAACGTTTCTTCACTGCTGTTAGCCATATCCAGCTGATAAGATTCCGGATAAGGAGCTTCTAATAACGCACCACGAAGCAAATAAGGATAGGTTTCTGCATAGGTTTGTATCTGTCCTGCATTCACCCTTCTGTAAATAAAAGAACGGTGCAAATGTTTCGGGTGATTAATACCCGCAGCAGCCATCAGCTCTACGGCGCTTTTTACGGTCTCATCATGAAAATTTCGTACCCGTACTTTCTTTTCGTCCACCACCAGTCCTCTGGAAAGGCTTACACTTTGTGTAGCCACACCGGTGGGGCATTTATTGGTATTACATTCCAGTGCCTGTATGCAGCCCAGGGCCAGCATCATGGCTCTGGCACTGTTGCACATATCAGCACCCAACGAAAGATTTTTAACCAGATCAAAACCGGTGGCTACTTTGCCGGAAGCAATAACCCGGATATGACGACGAAGAGCAAATCCATTTAAGGTATCCGATACAAAAGCCAGTGCATCACGCAGGGGCATACCTACCGAGTTCGAAAACTCAAGCGGTGCAGCACCCGTTCCGCCCTCTCCTCCGTCAACGGTAATAAAATCAGGAAGAATGCCGGTCTTGATCATCGCTTTACAAATAGCGACAAACTGACTCTTTTGCCCTACACACAATTTAAATCCAACAGGTTTTCCTTCCGACAACTCTCTCAATTTTTTAATAAACTCAAGCATCTGGATAGGCGTTGAAAAAGCTGTGTGATAAGGTGGTGATAATACATCTTTACCCATTTCAACCAGACGAATTTTGGCAATCTCTTCCGTCACTTTAGCAGCCGGCAGTATCCCTCCATGCCCGGGTTTGGCACCTTGTGAAAGTTTTACCTCTATCATTTTCACATTCGGATGAACAGCTCTTTTGGCAAACTCTTCATAATTGAATGTTCCATCCTGATGACGGCATCCGAAATAACCGGTTCCAATCTGCCAGAAAATATCTCCTCCAGGCTCCAGATGATAAGGGCTCAGGCCCCCTTCTCCGGTATTGTGTGCAAATCCACCCAGCTTTGCTCCACCATTGAGAGCGAGAATCGCATTCTTGCTCAACGATCCGAAACTCATTGCTGAAATATTATAGATACTGGCTGAATAAGGCTGTTTGCAATCTGTACCACCTACAATTACCCGGGGATCGTGTTCCACTTTATCATGTGGCAATGGTGCGATGCTATGATTGAGCCATTCATATCCAACTTCATATACATTAAGTTGGGTACCAAAAGGTGTGGTATCGTTTACGCGTTTAGCCCGTTGGTAAATAACACTTCTGTTAAGCCTGTTAAATGGGGTACCATCTGTATCCGACTCAATAAAGTACTGATATATTTTCGGACGCATCCATTCGGCCCAATACCTCATGCGTCCAATGACAGGATAATTTCTTTTGATGGTATGAGAAGGCTGTGTCATATCCACAAGTCCTACCAGGCATAAAGGTGCTGTAATGCATAGCGACCAAAGAATTCCGGGCCATACAAAGGACAAGGCCGTTGTAAGAATGGCAACAACAACACAGATAATTAGAAAGGTAGATCGCATGGTAGCAGGTTTTAACTCCCTAATTTAACTAAATAATAATGGATCAGACAGCGACTTCGGCTTTTATGTGAGGATGAGGATCATATCCTTCCAGAACAAAATCTTCAAACTTGAAACTAAAAAGGTCTGTTACATCCGGGTTTATCTTCATAACCGGAAGCTTACGGCATTCACGGCTCAGCTGAAGTCTGGCTTGCTCCAGATGATTGGAATACAAATGGGCATCACCCAGTGTATGCACGAATTCACCTGGTTTTAAATTGCAAACCTGTGCAATCATCATGGTTAACAAAGCATAGGAAGCAATGTTGAAAGGAACACCCAGAAAAATATCTGCACTGCGCTGGTAAAGCTGACAGCTCAGTTTTCCATCGGCCACATAAAACTGAAAAAAAGCATGACAAGGAGGAAGTTTCATTTTATCTATCTCTCCTACATTCCATGCACTTACAATCATACGACGAGAGTCAGGGTTATTCTTGATTTGATTCAGCACCATGGAAATCTGATCAATATGCCTCCCATCGGCTGCAGGCCAGGAACGCCATTGAGAGCCATATACAGGACCCAGATTACCCTCTGCATCGGCCCATTCATCCCATATCTTCACCCCATGTTCTTTCAGATAACGGATATTCGTATCTCCTTTAAGAAACCACAATAATTCGTGAATAATGGATTTGGTATGCAGTTTTTTGGTGGTAAGCAACGGAAAACCGGCCTGGAGGTCAAATCTCATCTGATAACCGAAAACACTGTAAGTACCCGTGCCTGTGCGGTCGCTTTTTTGTGTACCATGTTCTAGAACATGGCGCATAAGATCGTGGTATTGTTTCACCTTATAGAATATACTCAGGATTTCTTCCGCTGATTCAGTTCATCTCTGATTTTGGAAGCACGCTCGTATTCTTCATCAGAAAGCGCCTGACTGAGCATTTCCTGCAATTCTTCTGTTGACCGGGAACCAAATTCACCGTTATCTCTGTTTTCTACAGCAACCTCTTCTGCGCCTTTCACCGTATCAGCCGTAGCGGTCTGATCTTCGAGGATAATACCTGCCGAAGACAGAATAAATTCATATGTATAGATAGGGCAATCAAAACGAACCGCCAAAGCAATAGCATCCGAGGTGCGTGCATCAATTTCCACATCCCGGCTTCCATCATTACAGATAAGCTTGGCAAAAAATATCCCTTCAACCAGGTTGTAAATAATCACCTCGTTGACAAGAATATTAAAGGTTTCAGCAAAGCTTTTGAAGAGGTCATGTGTGAGGGGCCGGCTGGGGGTCATCTTTTCCAGTTCAATGGCGATGGCCTGTGCTTCGAAGCCGCCAATGATAATTGGCAGTCTCCTTTTTCCTTTTGCTTCGCCCAATACAAGTGCATAGGCACCTGTTTGCGTTTGGCTATAGGAAAGCCCTACAATTTCTAATTTTAATTTTTTCACTGCCACAATTAAACGAGTACTAAATTTACAAATAAATTGTCAATTATGGGCTGCTTTCAGCTTTTTTACAGCCTCTACCAATTGAGGCACGACTGAAAAAGCATCACCCACAATTCCGTAATCGGCTGCTTTAAAGAAAGGAGCCTCCTTATCACTGTTAATAACTACAATCACTTTTGAAGAGCTAACCCCTGCAAGGTGCTGAATAGCACCGGATATACCTATTGCGATATACAGGTTAGGGCCAATTGTAATACCGGTTTGGCCCACATGTTCATGATGCGGTCTCCATCCCATATCAGCAACAGGTTTTGAACAAGCTGTAGCAGCACCCAGTGCTTCTGCAAGTTGTTCTATCATACCCCAGTTTTCCGGGCCTTTCATTCCGCGTCCTGCCGATACCACCAGCTCCGCTTCTGTCAATGCTATTTTACCCGAAGTCTTTTTTACTTCTTTGGAAACTACTTTAAACTCTCCGTCAGCAATAGCCGCAGAAAATGCTTCTACGGCCGCATCAGCTCCACCCGAATTTACTTTATATGAATTGGGGGTAATGGCTACCATTTTTATTTCCGAGTTAATGACAACATCTGTCAACCCTTTTCCGGAATAGCACTTTTTACGTACGGTAAAAGGAGCAAGGGATGTAGGAAGTGCTATTGCACCGCTAACCAATCCTGCTTTTAACCGAACGGATAAACGGGGAGCAATTGCTTTGCCTGTATAGGTATAAGAAATTACCACATGCGTAGCACTTACCGATTTGGCTGCATCTGCGAGAATATGAGTGTAAACCCCTGCTTCCAGATTCTTCAGTTTATCATTGGCAACGGATAATACTTTGGTGGCTCCGTATTTTCCAAGACCTTTTTTATCTTCTTCACTAACTGCACCAATAACAACAGCAGTACACGAAGTATTTAATTGTCTGGCAATTTCGGCAGCATAAGAAACTGCTTCGTAGGTCGATTTTTTGAATCGTCCTTCCCAATTTTCTGCGAATACTAATACTGACATCTGAAGGATTTAAAATTATGATTTAAGAATTATGATTTATGATTCTCCAACAGGATCAAATCACTTTTGCTTCGTTATGCAGCAAATCCACCAATTCGGATACATTATCCGGGCTGATCATTTTGCAGGCTTGTTTTGCAGGAGGAAGCTCATAAGCAGTAGATGCAGTCATGCAATCAGCCGCAACCGGCTCCACCACTTGCAATGGTTTTGTACGGGCTGTCATGATTCCTCTCATATTCGGAATACGGGGTTCTGACATTCCTTTTTGTGCACTGGCTACAAATGGCAATGCAACACTCACCACTTCTTTTCCTCCATCTATTTCACGTTCCAGAACAGCTTCTGTTCCGGTAATATCCAGTTTTGTAGCAACGCTGATACAAGGTATGTTTAGCAGTTCAGCAATCATTCCGGCAACTTGTGCTCCGTTGTAATCGATGGATTCGCGTCCTGTCAGAATCACATCATACTGACTCTTTTTTGCAATATC
>Ga0210396_10001402_pt1 | contig 26321 bp, 23 predicted proteins | sample IncBWH17OmetaG_FD_155466 | JGI IMG/M metagenome (GOLD analysis project Ga0210396, IMG submission 155466) | Forest soil microbial communities from Barre Woods Harvard Forest LTER site, Petersham, Massachusetts, United States - Inc-BW-H-17-O ... | reverse complement strand
GAATCCGACGACTCCGACGCCGACACGGGGGAATCCGACGACTCCGACGCCGACACGGGGGAATCCGACGACTCCGACGCCGACACGGGGGAATCCGACGCCGAGGCCTCCGAGACGGGGGACTCCGACGCCGGGGCCCCCGACACGGAGGGCTGCGACGCGGCTACCTGCGGCGCGTCCTCGGGATGAGCTCCGTCGGGGGAGCCATCCACACGCCCGGCGAGCACGGCTTTGGAGGGCGCGAGCATCATCGTCATGTTGCGGCCCTCTTGCATCGGGCGCTGCTCGACGACGCCGAGCTCGCCGAGCTCCTCGGCAAGGCGGTCGAGAATCATCGTGCCGCGCTCGGGGTGCGTAACCTCGCGTCCGCGGAACATGATCGTGACCTTGACCTTGTCCTTGTGGCGCAGGAAGCGTTCGACGTGGCCCTTCTTGGTGTCGTAGTCGTGCTGGGCAATCTTGGGGCGGAACTTGATCTCGCGGATCGTGATCTGCTGCTGGTGCTTGCGCGCCTGCTTGACCTTCTGGGCCTGCTCGTACTTGTACTTGGAGTAGTCGAGGATGCGGCAGACGGGCGGGCGCGCCTCGGGTGCGACCTCGACGAGGTCGAGTTCGCGCTCTTGGGCGAAGCGCAGCGCGTCGGGGGTCTTCAGGACGCCGACCTGATTGCCCTCGTCGTCGATCAGACGCACCTCGGGGACGCGGATGCGCTCGTTGATCCTCGTGGTGTCCCGCTCAGGCGGGCGCCGGTCGAACCTGCGAGGTACCGCCACTAGTTGTCCCGACCGCGCGTCAAGCTGTGACTGGGCGCGGCGACAGTGATTGGGTGCTGGCGTTCAAGGCGGCCGAGTATAGCGGCGCGTCGGCGCGGCGCAAGTGCCTCGCACTCGAGCGCGACTAATCGGCCGCCGGCTGGAGCCGCGCTGGGTTCGAGCTCACGCGGGTACCCGCTCGGACTCGCGCAGCACGCGCGCGAGGAGCTCCTCGACGGGAACTCCGTTGCCGCTGTCTCCAGCTCCGCGCCGGCGCACGGAGACCGTGCCCTCGCCAGCCTCGCGCTCGCCCACGACTAGCATGAACGGGATCTTGCGTTTTTCGGCGTCGCGAATCTTGCGCCCGATCGACTCGCCGCGATCGTCGAGCTCGGCGCGCAGGCCCGCCGCGCGCAGCTGCGAGTGCACGGACGCGGCGTACTCGCCGAAGCGCTCGGAGACGCTGAGGACGATCGCCTGCACTGGCGCGAGCCACAGCGGCAGCTCGCCGGCGTAGTGCTCGATCAGGATGCCGATGAAGCGCTCGAAGGAGCCCATCAGCGCGCGGTGGATCATCACGGGGCGGTGCTCGGCGTTGTCAGCGCCGGTGTAGGCGAGCTCGAAGCGCTCGGGCATCGAGTAGTCGAGCTGCACGGTGCCGAGCTGCCAGGAGCGGCCGATCGAGTCCTTCATGTGCAGGTCGATCTTCGGGCCGTAGAAGGCGCCGTCGCCGGGGTTGAGTTCGTACTCAAGGCCCTCGGCGCGCAGCGCGCCTTCGAGCGCGCCCTCGGCGCGGTCCCACATCTCCTCGCTGCCGATCCGCTTCGCGGGCCGCGTGGAGAGCTCCAGGCGCGGCTCGAAGCCGAACAGCTCGTAGAGGTGGAAGCCGAAGCGCAGGCACTGCACGACCTCCTCCTGGACCTGCTCCTCGGTGCAGAAGATGTGCGCGTCGTCCTGAGTGATGTGGCGCACGCGCAGCAGTCCGTGCAGGACGCCGGAGGGCTCGTGGCGGTGCACGAGGCCCTGCTCGGAGTAGCGGATCGGCAGGTCGCGGTAGGAGCGTCGCGCGTCCTTGTAGATCTGGATGTGCGCGGGGCAGTTCATGGGCTTGAGGCCCATCGGGCGCTCCTCGACCTCGGTGAAATACATGTTCTCCTTGTACGTCGCCCAGTGCCCGGACTGCTTGAAGAGCTCGACGTCGTAGAGGATCGGCGTTTTGACCTCGCGGTAGCCGCGTGCGCGGTTCTCCTCGCGCCAGAGCTCGGAGAGCGCGTTCCAGACGGCCATTCCGGCGGGCTTCCAGAAGGGCATGCCGGGCGAGAGCTCGGAGAACTGGAAGAGGTCGAGCTCGCGCCCGAGCTTGCGGTGGTCGCGCGCGCGTGCCTGCTCCAGGCGCTCCAGGTACTCCTGCAGCTCGGCCTTCGAGAAGAACGCGGTGCCGTAGATGCGGGTGAGCATCGTGCGCGTGGAGTCCCCGCGCCAGTAGGCGCCGGCGACGGACTGCAGCTTGAACGCGCCGACGGTCTTCGTCGAGGGCGCGTGCGGGCCGCGGCAGAGGTCGGTGAAGGGGCCGTTGGTATAGAGCGAGACCGTCTTCAGGTCCCCCTGCTCCCCGTCCGTCCGGGACTGGGCGGCGCGCACGAGGTCGTCGATTAGCTCGACCTTGTAGTCCTGGCGCTCGGCGAGGAAGCGAGCGCGGGCGTCAGCGACGGGGACGTCCTCGCGCACGAAGCTCTCGGCGGCCTTGATGTGCGCGCGCATGCGCTCTTCGATCGCCGGGAAGTCGGCTTCGGTCACGGTGACGCCGGCTGGGAACTCGAAGTCGTAGTAGAAGCCGTGCTCGATCGCGGGCCCGATCGAGATCTTCACACCGGGGTAGAGCTCCATCACCGCGGCCGCGAGCACGTGCGCGGCGTCGTGGCGGATCAGCGCGAGCGGCTTCTCGCCGTCGCTGCGCGCGGTGAGGATCGCGATCTGCGCGCCGTCGGGCAGCGGCCGTGCGAGGTCGCGAACCTCGCGCTCGCCCTCTCGGCCGTCGCCCACGAGCTCCACGGCGAGCGCGGCGCGCGCGAGGCCTGACCCGATCGCGGCGGCGGCGTCGGCGCCGGTGGCGCCGGTGGGCAGCGGCAGCGCGTTGCCGTCGGGGAGAGTGATCGTGATGGTCATGTGGGAGAAGCGGTTGGTGGGAGAAGCGGTTGTGGAAGAAGCGGTTTGTGGGAGAAGCGGTTGTCGGAGGCGTGGTTCGGCGGCACGCGCACGGGCGGCGTCGCGCTAGTTGCACGCGGCGCCGTAGGGCCTGGAGGCTACCCTCCCGTCGGTGAGCGCGACGGGCAGGTGGGTGGCGATTGAGCATGTGCCCTTCGAGGGGCCGGGATCGATCGCAACCGAGGCGGCGCTGCGGGGGACGCCGCTGCGCGTGGTCCGCCCCTATCGCGGAGAGCCACTGCCCAGCGTGGATGAGCTGCGCGGGCTGGTGGTGATGGGCGGCCCGATGGGTGTCTCCGACACCGCCGCCCACCCATACCTGGTAGGTGAGCTCGCACTGCTTGCGCGAGCGGTCGCCGCGGGCCGTGCGGTGCTTGGCGTGTGTCTCGGCGCGCAACTGCTGGCGGCGGCGCTCGGCGCCGAGGTCTCGCGCGGAGAGCACCTGGAGATCGGGCCGGGCGCGGTAGCGCTGAGCGAAGCTGGGCGCGCGGATCCGGTGTTAGGCGCGGCGGGGCGCGGTGAGCTGCCGGTGGTGCACTGGCACCAGGACACGTTCGCGCTGCCACGCGGCGCGGTGTGCCTGGCGAGCAGCGCGCTCTATCCCAACCAGGCGTTTCGCGCGGGGACGTGCGCGTACGGCCTGCAGTTTCACGTCGAGGTCGATGGCGCACTCGCGGCCGGTTGGCGCGAGCACCTGCCGGCGGGAGTCGAGATCGAGGAGTCTCGGCGGGTTGAGATCGAGGCCGTCGGTCGCATCACGCTCGCCGCGTTCTTCGACTGGGCCGAACGCGCGAGCGCGGGGCGGTAGCGCGTGAGCGCGGGGCCGCGGGGCGCGAGCGCGGGGCCGCGGGGCGCGAGCGCGGGGCCGCGGGGCGGTAGCGCCCCGAAGGGCCGGGCGCGTAGCGGTGGCGAGGCTCAGGCGGCCTGCCAGAGAGCGTCGCCGCCGAGTGGCGTGCGCCGGGCCGACCCGGCGCCGACGAGCGCGACCAGCGCGCGCTCGGCGGCGGCGCGATCGGGCGGGTCGTTGCCGACGGCCATGATCGCGGCGACCTCCTGGGTCACGAGACCGTCGGGAAAGCGCTGCAGCGCTACAAGCGGACTCTCCGGCGGCGGCTCGCGGCGCAGTGTCGAGTCGAGGTTGGCGATCAGCACGTCGTAGGCCTCGACCGTCTGAAAACCACCGGCCTCCAGCCGTCGGGCGGCGGCGGCGCCCTCGCGGGCGGTGAAGACGAGCGAGGGCGCGGAGTAGCGCACCGGCCCGTCGGTCTGGCGGGCCTTGCCCTGAAAGTGCGTGGGCCCGCCCTCGGCGTCGCGGGTCTCGCGCTTGTCGGCCTCGTAGGCCTCGCCGACGCGGGGATCGTCGAGCGCGGCGACGATCCCGTGGGCGTCGAGGCCCGCGACGGCCTGCAGCGCCTGCGTGAGGCCGGCGTCCTCGTCGAGTAGCAGCGTGGTGTTGAACCACGCGAGCTGCAGCGCGCGCAGGACCGCAAACTCGCGCGCGGGGTCGAGCAGACGCGTGGCGACGATCGCGCGGCACGCACGAGCGGTGGCAAGCACGCGCTCGCGCGGCGCGAGCGCAAAGGGCATGCCGTAGCGCTCGCGAAACATGATCTGCCCGGCGACCATACGCGTGGGCGTGTAGCCGGCTTGGGCGTAGCGCTCGGTGCTCTCGGCAAGTCCGATCGTCACGAGGCGCCACTGCAGCTGCGAGCCGTAGCGCCAGCGCAGGACCGCTAGCGCGGGACTCTCGGAGTAGCCCCAGGGACAGCCGGGGTCGTTGAAGAGGGTGACCTCGATCGTTGCCACCGTCCCAATATAGGAGTCCATCGGGCTAGACCCTCGCATCGGGATGTGACCGGTTGCCGCGACCCGCGCGCGCCCCAGCCGCACATCCCTACCGGGCGAGGTTCTTGTCAGCCGAAGAGTAGAAACCACGCGAGCCGGGTAAGCAAGTCGTGCTCAGTGGTAACCAGAATGACTCTGGCAGGAGAGGAGGAACACGCTCATGAGGTTCCCCAGCGCGGGGATCGGGCCACGGCGTGGCCTGATCTCGCTCGCCCGCACGATGCTGCTCGCCGCGTTGCTTGCGGGCTCATGGCTCACTCTCGTCGCACCGGGAGCGCGGGCGGCGCTCAGCGTCGAAAAATGGGAAGCGGGAACCTGCAAGGTCTCGAGCTGCGGCATCACCTCTGAAGATCCTTCGGAATTCTATACGCAGGCCGCGGGGCATCCCAACTTCGGGATCACGAACTTCGCCTTCAAAACGCGCGAAGTGGCGGTAGACGCGAGGGAACCGGAAGGCAAAGTCAAGGACGTACGCGTGGATCTGCCCCCCGGCCTGGCCGTGAATCCGGAAGCGGTGGAAGCGTGCCCCGAAACGGTCATCGAAAAATTCGAATGCCCTGCGGCGAGCCAGGTGGGCGAAGAGGAAGCGATCGGCACCGCGGAACTCGGGTTTGGCGGTCTGAGGGCACTCAGCATCAAGACCACGGTAACGGAACACTTCGGTGTCTACAACGTCCAGCGCAAGCCCGGCGAGGCAGCGCGCTTCGGCGTCGAGGTGACCAGCTCGACGCTCGCGCTGGCCGAAGGCCTAACCGGACACAAGCTCCAGAGCGTGATCTATCTCGAAGGCGGCATCAGCTGGCACAGCGAAGCTGCGGACAGTGAAAACAACGGCGTTCAGAGCGGTGACTACCACGAGTTCTTCCGCATTCAGAACATTCCTCAGGAACCGGAAATCGTGCAGTCGAAGCTGATCTTCTGGGGCGTTCCACACGAACACGAGGCGGCAGCCAAAGACGACGCATTTCTGACAATGCCGAGCTCCAAAGATGCTTGCGAACGCCCGCAGACGACCTGGCTGCACGTCGACTCCTATGAAAGCCCGGGCAGCTTCATCGCCGACCCAGTGGAAACGGTCTTGCAGAACAAAGCGCATACGGTGCTCACCGCGACGGGCTGCGGCGATCTCGCATTCGAACCCACGCTCTCCCTGACGCCCGAAACGAGCCAGTTCGACCAACCCGATGGGGCGAGTGTCGACCTGCACGTCCCGCAGACGACAACTGAACCGTCGAAGCCAAACTCACCCGATGTCCAGACGGCCGCAGTATCCCTGCCGGAAGGCATGACGCTCAACCCCTCAGCCGCCAACGGACTGCAGGCCTGCAGCAACGCGCAGGTGGGGCTCGGCACCGACAATCCCCTCGGCTGCCCGGTGGCCTCGAAAATCGGCACCGTCACCGTCGATGCGCCTGGCATCCCCAACGGATCGCTCACCGGCAGCATCTACGTCGGCGCCCAGGAAAGCCAACTGCCTGAATCGGGCGAGGAGTACAGGGTCTTCCTCGTCGCCGAAGCGCCCTCCTACGGGGTGGGCGTGCGGCTGGAAGGCAGGGTCGCGGCAAACGAAAAGACCGGCCGGCTGACCGCGACCTTCGCTGCGAACCCGCAGGTCACCTTCGAAGACATCGTCTTGAAGTTCAACGGCGGTGCGCGCGCGCCGCTGGCCAATCCGCTGAGCTGCGGCGCCGCGACGCCGACCGCGGCGATCGCGCCCTATAGCGGGCCTTCACCAAATGCCAAGACGACGGTCGCGGGCTTCACCGTCGGCAGTGGCTCCTCCCCGCCCTGCCCGGCTCCCCTGCCCTTCACCTTGAGCCAGAGCACCCAGGATCACCCGAGCACGGCGGGGGCGTTGAGCACCTTCACCTTCAACCTCGCCCGCGCCGACGGCCAGCAGTACCTCTCGCAGGTCAGGACCGTGCTGGCGCCCGGTCTGCTCGGAGCGATCCCCTCGGTGACGCTCTGCCAGGAAGCCCAGGCGAGCGCCGGCGCCTGCCCGGTGGCCAGCGAAATCGGCACCGCGACGGTGACGGCCGGGGCGGGCCCGGAACCGTATCCATTCAGCGGTCACGTCTACCTGACCGCCTCCTACGACGGCGCGCCCTACGGGCTGTCGATTGTGGTGCCCGCTGTCGCGGGTCCGTTCAATCTGGGCACGGTCCGAACCCGGGCGAGGATCGGCGTCGAAACCTATACCGGGCAGGTGGTCGTGACGGCGGCGGTGCCGACGATTCAGGGAGGCGTGCCGGTGCGCTTGAAGACGCTGAGCGTGGCGGTCAACCGTCCGAACTTCCTCTTCAACCCGACCGACTGCGGCGTACTCGCGACCAACTCGGGGCTGGCCTCGATCTTTGGCGCCTCGCAGAGCCTCGCGACGCCGTTCCAGGTCGGGGAATGCGCGAAGCTACCCTTCAAACCGAGCCTCAGCGCCTACTCGGGCGCGAAGACCACCCGCGCCAACGGCGCGAGCCTGGAAGTCAAGATCGCGCAAGGGCCCCACGAGGCGAATATCCGAGAGGTGCAACTGCAGCTGCCCAAGCAGCTACCGGCGCGCCAGTCGACGCTCAAGAAAGCGTGCCTGGCGGCGAGCTTCGAAGCCGGCAGCCCTCCCGGCGCGTGCACGAGCGCGTCGAAGGTCGGCAGCGCGACGGTCAACACGCCGGTGCTCCCGAATGCGCTCACCGGCGACGCCTACCTGGTCTCGCACGGCGGCGAGGCGTTCCCAGATCTCGACCTGGTGCTCAGCGGCGACGGCGTGAAGGTGGTGCTCGTTGGGCACACCCACATCTCGAGCACGGGGATCACGACCTCGACGTTCGAAACACTCCCGGACGTGCCGATCTCGAGCGTGGTCGTAAACCTGCCGGTCGGGCCGCAGTCGGTGCTGAGCGCGAACGCGAACCTGTGCAAGTCGCCGCTGACGGCGCCGACGACGATCGTTGCCCAGAGCGGCGCGAAGCTCACCCAGCAGACGCCGATCGCGGTCCGCAACTGCCCGTTTGCGATTGTCGGCCACCGGACCGCGCGCAGGCGGGCGATCCTCAGGGTCAGGGTGCCGGGGGCGGGGAGCGTCACGCTCAGCGGGCACGACCTGCGCATCGTTCGCCGCCGTGTCGGCGACGCCGGCACGTTCAAGCTCTCGATCCGGCTGACACGCGCGGGCAGGCGGGCACTGCGCATACACCGGCGACTGCGGGTCAAGCTGCACGCGAAGTTCGCTCCCCGCTCGGGGCATCGTGCGAAGGCGTCGGTCACGCTCGTGTTCCGCGCCTGAGCGACGCACGAACGCCGCGCCGATGTTGGCGGCCTCGCGATCGCTGTTGAGCCGCGAGAGCGCCACTGCACTGTGCGATGGCGCACAAAGCCGGCAGCGCGATGTTTGAGGAGGACTCCGGGAGGGGCATAGCGAGGACACCCCAAACTTCGGAGGTCGAACCCATGAGCCAGGCAGAGCGGAAGATCGTGCAGTATCTCGAGGAGGCGCACAGCGCCGAGCAGGGCTTGGTGCGCGTGCTCCAGGCGCAGATCGCGATGACACCGAGTGGGCGCCATCGCAACGGTCTGGAGGCGCATCTGGAGCAGACCAAGGGCCACGCCAAGAAGCTGCAGGCGCGGCTGGGCGAGCTCGATCAGCCGAGCAACCCGCTGCTGATTGGAGTCGGCCTGCTGCAGAGCGTGCTCGGGCAGGCGCTCGCGCTGAGTCAAGCCCCGCTCGATCTTCTGCGCGGCACGGGCGGCGAGGAGAAGGTGCTGGGGAACGCGAAGGACGCCTGTGCGGCCGAGGCGCTGGAGATCGCTACCTACACGGCGCTCGAGCGCCTCGCGCGATCGATCGGTGACACCGAGACCGCGGAGCTGGCGGCTTCGATTCTCGCGGACGAGCAGAAGATGTTCGATCGCGTGCTGGGTGAAATCCCGAAGCTCACGGACGCGGTCGTGGACGCCGACGTTCACGACCGGCCCTCCTACGAGGTCTCGAAGACGGGCGCGGCGGACGCTGTGCGCAGCGCCGGCGAGACGGTCAAGAAGACCGCGCGCCGCGGCGAGGCAAGCGCGAAGCGCACCGCGCGACGGGCGCGCAAGGTCCCCGGCGTTGCGCGGTTCGAGGGCCAGGTAAAGGGAGCGGTGGCATCCGAGGGCGATCTGCCACTCAGCGACTACGACCATCTCAGTGCGGCGGAAATCGTCGAGCGGCTGCCGGGGCTCTCGCAGATCGACCTCGCAAAGATCGACTCCTATGAGCGGCGAGGCGAGAATCGCACGACCGTTCTGAGCCGCATCACGAGCCTGCGCACGGACGAGCCGTGGCCCGGCTATGACGAGCTAACGGTGAGCGAGATCCGCACGGCGCTTGGCAATGGGGACGACGGCGAGCTGGCTCGCCGCGTGCGCGCCTACGAGCGTGCCCACAAGGACCGCGCGGGGGTCTTGGGCGCGACCGAGCGCGACCTCTCCCACGCGTAGACCTGCGTGACCGCCGCAGCCGGCGCTGCGGCGGTCATTGCCGCCACCCGCAGTCAATCTCTGGCTCCGTGTCAGCCGGTCTGCTGGGTGGGCCGGATCAGCAGCTCGTTCAGCGCGACGTGGCGGGGGCGCGTGAGGATGTAGCCGATTGCGTCGGCGATGTCGGCGGCCTGGAGGCGGTCGATGTCGCCGAAACGCTTCATCATCTGCTCGCGCACCTCGGGACGTAGGTGGTCTGGCAGCTCGGTCTCGACCGCCCCGGGCTCGACCAGCGAGACGCGAACGTGGCGCTCGGCGAGCTCCTGGCGCAAGGACTCGCTGAACGCGCCGACGCCGTGCTTGGTGAGGTTGTAGACGCCGGAGCCCGAGCGCGCGACGCGCCCGGCGACTGAGCTGATATTGACGAGGTCGGACACTCGGCGCGGCGCCTGTGCGGCCGCGTCCAGGAGATGCGGCAGCGCGGCGTGCGCGATGTAGAGGACCCCCTGGAGATTGAGCGCGATCATGCGCTCCCATTCCTCGATCGGCGCGTCGAGGATCGGCCCGAGCAACATGACGCCGGCGTTGTTGACGACCGTGTCGAGGCGACCCCACTCCGCCACCGTGCGCTGCACCGCGGCGCCCGCCTGCTCGCGATCGGTGACGTCGGTCTCGATCGCGAGCGCGCGCCCGCCTCCACGCTCGATCTCCCGCGCGAGCTCTTCCAGACGATCCCGGCGGCGCGCCGCCAGAGCGACCGCCGCGCCCTGCGCCGCCAGCGCCCGCGCCGTCGCCTCGCCGATGCCGCTGCTCGCGCCCGTCACGAGCGCGACCGTGCCCTTCAACTCGTCCGTCATCGCCCTTCCTCCGATCCGCGGCTGGTTCGCCGCACGATGTGCGTCTCGCCTCACCGCGACGCGGCGGCTCGGCCCCGATCTGGCGTCGCGCAGCGGCGACGCCAGAAGCGCTGTACCCACCTCGGGGCGTACCGATGCACGCGCTCGACGCTAGCTCACGAAGCAGGTGGGGCGGGCGACGCGTACGCGTCGACCCAGGTCTTGACCCATCCGGCGATCGCTTCGACGCGTGTGAAGACGGAGGGCCGCCGTGTGGAGCAGTGCCCGTATCCGTGGACGACGACCCCGATCTCGATGACTTCCTGCTGGGGACCCTCGTGGACTAGCAGCGGCCCGCCGCTGTCGCCGTTGCAGGCGCCGGTCTGGTAGTTCGGTGGATCGATCGCGCAGATCTCGTTGCGCGCGTAGAAGGGCGGCGCGTTGAGCGCGCACCAGCGCCCTGCCTGCACGACCGTGTCGGCCCAGTACAGCTGCGGTGTCGGAGCCTGCTGTTCGTAGCGCGTCTTGCCCCAGCCGGCCACCGTCGCGCGCATACCGGCGTGCACGCGTCGCCGCTCGGCGGCGGTGGCCAGCCTGATCGGCGGAGCGGTGGTCGCGGTCGCGAGGACCAGCAGGGCGGCGTCACCGTCGTCGACGCGGCGGTGGAAGTCTTCGTCGACGATCACGCCGGTGACCGTCGAGATCTGGCGTTCGCCGGCTTCCTGGACGCCGCCGGTGAGGACCCTGTAGCCCGCGGCCTTGTCCATGATTCCCGTCTCGACGTCCTCGGCGCAGTGACCGGCGGTGAGCACGAGGTGCGGCGCGACGACCGTCCCGGTGCACTGCCCGACGATCTTGCCGCGAAAGTCGAGAACCTCGGCGACCGACGCGAACGTGCCGGCCGGCGCGGGTGAGCCGCCGATCACGGCGGCGTGGGCGCTTGCGGCGCGGCGAGGGACGCCGTGGCGATCGATCGCGGCGCCGACTACCGGCGCGAGGACCAGCACGCAGCTCAACAGCAGCGCCGCGAGTCCGGCCAGGATGAGGGCGACGATCGAATTGCTCATGACATCGGTTGTATATCCGCGACCCCATCGGTTGTATATCCGCGACCCACGGGCGCTTTACAGCGCGTTATCGACAGGAATCGCCAGTAGCTTGATCGATCTCCGCCCCGTGTGAGCGACGAGCCGGCGCCACCCGTGCGGGGCGTGCCAGGGTGGATTGCCAAGCGCGCTCGAGCTCGCGAGCGCCGATATCGGAGACAGTGGCGAGACCGACGGTCACTGTGCGCCTCGCATGAGAATCGGACGTTTGACGGCTAAGTCGAAGCATGCAAGTGTTTCAAACTCTTCTCCAAACGAGCCGTCGACCGGCATCCGGCCGCGGCATTCGTGCAAACGCCGGGCGCAAACCCAACGAGGCGGGAGGACGCCCGGCGCTCAACCACTACGTCCCGCATGGGTGGGACGACGGAGGTAGGAACATGTCGAGAGTAAAAGCCATCATGCTGTGCCTGCTGGCGGCGCTCGCCGTGAGCGCGACCGCGACGTCGCTGGCCGCGGCGTCACCCTCGTGGTGGGTCTTAGGCAGCTTGCTCAAAGGAACCGCGGCCGTCGCGGAAACGACCAATGTCACAAAAGCGTTCGAGATACAGACGAGCGTCATATCGTTCGAATGCACAAAAGCCAGAGTCAAAGAAGGCCTCACCGAAGCCCCAAACAAGGTGAGGGATCAATCCGAGATCTTTGAAGGATGCTCGACGAGCGACCCCGAATGCACCATCGGAACCACCGATAGCACGCCGCTGAAGGCTACGCTTGAAACGATCAGCGAAGCGACCAAGCTAAAATTCGAACCACAATCGGGAACCACACTCGCGACATTCAAAATCAGCGGAGCAAGCTGCGCGCTGGAGGGCACGTACGCACTCATCGGGACCATGATCTGCAATTACCCCGGCGTGGAAGTCGAATCGCTGGAACATCCACTGGAATTCACACCCTTATCTGGGAGTAAAGTCAAAATCAACTCAGAATCCGCCGTCTTCTCCGGAACGGACAAGGTGTCGCTCTTATCCAAATTCCTATGGTCTGCCCGGTAGCCGCAGCCGCGCGGGCGGCGCGCTAAACGCAGCTCGGCGCGTCGCGCCTGCCAGGCGACGCGCCGCGCAGCGCCAGCCGGGGCCGCCTGGGCTCCTGGGCTCCTTCACTCGCTGCGCGTCGGCTGCGTCGACCCGCGTCGCCGTTGCCGGGCGCTCAGTCGATCTCGACGGTGTAATCCCACGCGACGAGCGCCCTGCCACCGGCGGGCGCCCAGGTCAGACCGCCGTCGCCGGTGGGCAGCACGTCGTGGAGCTTCAGCGACACCGTCTGACCGCGCGCGATCGAGCGCGGCGGCGGCCCCCCGTCGATCGCGGTGAGGCGCGGATGGTGGACGTGGCCGAGGTCGTCGCGAAAGGCGAACGCCGCGGGGCGCAGCGCGATCGTGCCCGACGCGGAGGCGAACGTGACGATGAACGTACACGGAGTGCTGGCCGGCACCGGGAAGCGCCCCTCCTCGGGCACTTTGGGCCCGACCGCCGTGGCGAGCAGGTGGAGGCGCGGGAGCTCGACCGCGACCGTCTCACCCTGAATCGAGAGCGCCGGGTGCGCGGGGGTCGCGGTAAGAAGGCGGTTGACGCGCACCTTCGGCTTCGGCAGCCAGCTCGGCAGCCCTCCATATTTGCCTGCGGTGTCCGATGCGCTCGCCGCCGCAGCCGCCGCCGCTCGTGTGCGAGCTCCAGTCGCGATCGGCCATCGCGACTGCGCCCCGCTCGAGCGATGCGCTCCCGCCGGGACACCGCCCGAGCCGAGCGCGCCGCTCAGCGCTGCGACGAGTACGAGCACGAGCACGACGACGGCCACGGCGAGCGCGGGAGGAACGCGGCGAGTGGCGCCGCGCGCGGCCCCGCGGGGGCCGAGCCCGACGGCTCGGCCCCCCGTGCCAGTCCTGGCCGGCTCGGACATCAGCGGTGTTCTCTCGCGGGTCCCTTTGGATCGGTGAACACGTCCGGTCCGAACGGCGCCAGACCGCGCTGGGCGGCGTAGCCGATGTGGCCTTTGCGATCCAGACCGGGCGAGGCGTTCTTCACGGCGAAGAGATCCTCCATCGTGCGCAGCCAGCTGTAGTGGTTGTAAAAGACCGTGCTGACGCTGCCGGGCGCGATGTAGGGGCTGATCAGCACGCTGCCGGTGTCGCCGCCGCCGGTCGTGGGGTCGGTGGCGTCGAACAGCGGATCGCTGGCGGGGGTGCGCGCGCCGAGCGTGATCCCGCTCACCGCACCCGTGCTCGCCAGCGGTTCGCCGGCGGCGTTGACCAGCGCGAAGGAGCCGGTATCGACGAAACCGCCGCTCTGGTTGGGGGCGGTGGCCGTCACCGGCGTGTCGCTGACGGCGCCGACGAGCGCCCCTTCGGGGATACCGGCGCCGCTCACCGAGCGACCCGCGTCGGTCGCGACGATCGAGTTGTCGGCGATCGTCGTCGCTCCCGCGGGCGCGCTGGCGGCTTTGTCGGTGCGCGCACCCGGCACGTGGCTGGCACCACCGAGGATGCAGGTGCCCGCGGGCTGCGAGGGGACGGTCTGTTCGACGCAGTCGCTCGGACGGTCGAGGTAGGCGTTGTCGCCGGGGCCCGGGTAGAGCTCTTCGCCGTGTTCGTTCTTTTCCAGCGGCGTGTTCGGGCCGGTCGGCTCCCAGTTGAGGCTGTTGCCGAACAGCGTCTCACCCGCGGAGTCGTCTTCCACCGACGTCGCGGCGTCGGGCGCGACGAGCGTCGAGTTGGCGAAGCTGTTGCCGCTGTAGGTGAACGGCGGGAAGCCCTCGTCGAAGGTGACATCGATCAAGCCGCCTTCCTTGAACGCGGGCGACTGCTCGATCTCGGGGATCACGTGTTCGAGGAACAGGTCGGCGGAGTACAGCCCGCCGGTGTAGTTCACGGGCGCGTTCGGCGTGGTCGGGCCGGAGAAGCCGCCCGAGAGGTTGTTGCCGTGGCAGACGGCGTCGTGGCCATCGCTGCAGTTGTTCGGCGAGATCCAGCTGAATGCCGGGGTCGTGGATGGGCTCTGCAGGTCGTGGTAAAGACCGTTGGTCGTGCTGAAGAGGTTGGCGATGTGCTGTTCGTTGCAGTCGCCCGCGGCACGGATCGATTCAAACCACGGGAAGGGGAAGTGCTTGGGCACGTACTGGTCGGTGCCGTTGGCGCTGCCCGGGTTGGGGAATGCTTTGCTGCCCGTCGCGCCCGGTTCGGCGTAGGGGGCGCCGCAGTATTCGGTGCCGGCGTCGTGCACGGGCCCGCTTTCGTCGGGATTGCCGAGATCCTGGGCGTAGCCCTTCCAACTGACGCCCGCGGCGTCGAGCTGGTTGAACAGCGTCGGGACGCTGGCCGGGTAGACGCAGCCGTTGGAGCCCGCCGCCGCGTTGGGGCCCGCGGCCGATTCCATCTGCCCGTAGTTGGGGTTGGTCTTCAGCTTGCCCGACATATCGAGCGTGCCGGAGAATTTGTCGTAGTAGGGGCAGTCGTCCTGCGTGTCGGGCTGGGTCGCCTGACCGCTGACCATCGAGACGTAGTTGTCGAGGCTGAAGTGCCCGGTGCCGTAGTAGTTCTTCAGCAGCACCCCCTGTTCGGGCAGCGTCTGCCACAGGTAGGTGTTGTTGTTCAGGCCGGTGAAGGTCGCGTCGTAGGACTTGTTCTCGAGGATGATCAGCCACACGTGCTTGATCTTGCCTTTGCCGATGCCGAGGCCGTCCCCATACACTTTGGGCGCTTCGCCGGCGCTGGCGCCGGCGGAGACCATCATCAGGGTGGCGGCCAGCGCCGCTGCGATCGCTATTGCCGTCAGGGCTCCGCGACGGCGAGGGGACTTTGCAGTCATCGCTCGGGTCATCTCCTTGTGCGCGTGGTGATCTGATACCGCTCGTAACTGCGAGTTTTTCCCGCCCGCCGGCCGCCCCTGTAGTCATCTCGTGACCCCTCGGTGAACAAGTCGAGAACGGCGCCGCTCGTTCGCTTACTCGCGCGGCACGATGCGGGCGCGGTGCGTCGCCTCCGCGCGCCCGCCCGCGGCACCGCGGCACCTACGGCGCGAGGCGGAACGGCGGGTAGCGATCGGTCACCAGCACCTGGGCGTAGGCGATCACGCGGTTGGTCCAGCGGCCGACGCCGACGAGGAAGTCGAACATCCCGCGCGGGAAGCGGCCGGTGATGAGGATCGCGAACCAGGCGGCGATCACGACGAAGAACGCGGCGATGTAGAGGAAGAACAGGACGATGTAGTGCGGGATGGCCAGCAGCCACTTGACCAGCGGCAGCCAGCGGTTGAGCTCGTTGCGCGCGTCGGGGTAGGGAAACTCGAGGTGCACCGCCTGGTGCTCGTCGGTGGAGGGATAGCGGTCCTCCATCAGCGCGAGATAGACGCCGACGCGGGCGGAGAAGCGCATCAGCTCGAGGTTCCAATCAAACCACCAGCGCGGGTACTTCTGGCGGAAGAGGATCAGCAGCAGCGTGGGCAGCACGACCAGGCCGGCAGCGCCCGCGGTCGTGGTGGCTCTCCCGCCGGCGTAGGCGTAGCCGCCGCTCTCGATGAGGAGGAGCACGATCGCGATCGGAACCACCATGAACGCGCGGAAGAAGGTGCTCAGGCGGTTCAGCGGCCGGTCGGGGTAGTCGACGGAGTACTGGACGGGATACGGGGTCTCGGGATTCATGAGCTGCCTCTCTGTAGCGGTGTACGTCGTACACTCGTGCGAGAGACTATAGGTGTACGTTGTACACTTGTCAAGGGCGATGATGAAACAGATGACTGCGACCCGAAAACCGCTGAGCCGCGCGCGTGTGCTAGCGGCCGCCGTCGCCCTCGCCGACGAGGCGGGGCTGGAAGCGTTCAGCATGCGGGGGCTCGCCCAGGAGCTCGGCGTCGTACCGATGGCGCTCTACAAGCACGTCGCGAACAAGGAGGAGCTCCTCGACGGCATGGTGGACATCGTCTTCAGCGAGATCGAGCTCCCCCCGGAGGACCTCGACTGGCGGCCCGCGATGCGGCGGCGGGCGATTTCCACACGCGAGGCCCTGAGGCGTCACAGCTGGGCGATCGGGATGATGGAGTCGCGGCATCCGGGGTCTGCGAATCTGCGAAACCACAACGCGGTGATGGGCTGCCTGCGCAAGGCGGGCTTCTCATTCAAGCTCGCGATCCACGCCTATTCGGTCCAGGACGCCTACATCTACGGTTTCGCCCTGCAGGAACGGGATACTGGATTCGAGACCCCCGACAGCGCCGGGAAAGCCGCGCAGAGCCGGGCGCAAACGATCGGCGGCGCGCTCGAGAGCTACCCCTACCTCACCGAGATCGCCAGGAAGCTCCCCGAGTCCGCGTACGACAATGCCGCCGAGTTCGCGTGGGGGCTCGATCTCATTCTTGACGGGCTCGAGCGGCTTCTTCGCTAGCGATTGAGCGACTTGGGACTGACCACAGGCGATCTGTGGGACAGGGCGCCTGCCCTGAATGCGCCTCGCAATGCCCCGGCGCGGCGGGCGCCGATCGGCGGGCAGCGGGGCCGCCCAGGTGGTATCTCAAGCAGGCATGTTGCCGAGCGACGAAGCCCTGCTTGACAATCCAGCGTATGCGTCGCTGTGCGGAGCTCACGCGCGGCTTGCACAGGTACACGGGCGCGCTCGCCGATATCCGGACGACGTGGCGCCGTTCCTCGCTCTGCCCTCGCCACCTTCCGTGCAGGACTGGCAAGACGCCGCCGGTCTGGTCGCACCGGGAGCCTACGTGGCCGGCCGCTACGGCGGGGCTGAGCTGCCAAACGGCTGGCGGGCGGTTCAGGCGTTCGAGCTGGTGCAGATGATCGAGGAGCGCGTCACCGGCGTCGATTGCCCGGAGGCGATACAGCTCGGCGCAGCCGATGTCCCCGAGATGCTCGAGCTCGTCGCACAGACCGAACCGGGGCCATTTCTGAAGAGGACGATCGAGCTCGGCGATTACCTCGGTATCCGGCACCGCGGTGCACTCGTAGCGATGGCCGGCGAGCGGTTTCATCCGGATGGCTGGACCGAGATCAGCGCCGTCTGTACCAGGCCGGACCACCGTGGCCAGGGACTAGCCACGCGGCTCATGGGCGCTTTGATCGCCGCCATCCAGCGGCGCTCGGAGCGCGTATTCCTGCACGCGATGAGCACCAATACCGGGGCGATCGGCCTCTACGAGGAGCTTGGCTTTCGCGTGCGCCAAACCGCCACGCTCACCGTCGTGACGCGCGAACCGTTACGCCACGCTCAGCCTGAATCCGCCGCATAACTTCGTGGAGGGCGTCGATCGGGGGGTTGGCGGCGTGCATCGGGGGTGAGGGCGCCGGGCTGCGGTGCTGGTGGCTGTTGTTGGGGCGCGGGTGGGGTGTCGGACGGGCGCGAAGTGTTGTTTTCGCCCAGCCGTGGTTGGCCGGGGCTGCTGGGCGGGACGCTGCGGGGTATTCGGTGTGGCCGGGGGTGTTCAGGTCGCGGCTGGGAGCGCGCGGATGCGCTTCAGCGCTTCGGTGAAGTGTTGCTGCCAGGGCCAGCGGGCGGGTAGGTGAAGCGTCCACTGCCGGGCGGTGCGGGTCAGCCGGCCGGGGATCTGGAATAGCCTGCGGCGCCGGGTGGCCGCAGTGCGCCCCACTCGGTCGGGCAGGCCGATCATGGAGGTCCAGCGGCCGAGATTGTGCGCCAGCGCGGCGATCACGCACCAAGCGCTGTTGGCGTGAAACTTCCCGGAGGGAAAATGCGCGAGCGCCTGGTTCTTGAGGTCGCGGATCGCGAGCTCCCGCTACCGCGAACGCGGCGATCTTCCGGATCGTGGCCGATCGTCATCGTGACCGGCTGATCGAGCTGCTCGGCCCCGACTTCCAAGGGATCGTGACCTCCGATCGCTGGTGGGCGTATGACCACCTGGACCCCGAGCAACGACAGGCATGCTGGTCACATCTACAGCGCGACTTTCGCTTCCACAGCGAAGGACTGGCCCTCCAGAAAGAGTTCGGGCAGGCCGGCCTGGCTCTGACCGACCGAATGTTCAATGCCTGGCACGCATTCGGCGAGCACCAAGACCGTGAGCGCCTGACCCTGGAGATGAAACCCATCCAGGACGAGTTCTTCGCGCTGCTCCAGCACGCCGGCAAGAAAAGCAAGCGCCACCGTCTGCACCGCCGCTTCGCTAACAACCTCCTAAAGATCTGGCCCGCGCTCTGGACATTCCTGACCATCCCCGCCCTCACACCAACCAACAACGCCGCCGAGCGTGCACTCCGCGGACCAGTCATCCACCGCAAGCTCAGCCACGGAAACCAGTCCAACGCCGGTGAACGATTCACCGAGCGATCCCTCTCCGCCTCCGTCACCTACCGACTACAACACCGCAGCCTCCTCGCCTACCTCCGCGACCTCCACACCGCCCACCAAACCGCCGGCGCGCTCCCAGCCTTCCTTCTGGTCGACCGCGGCTCGGCGTTCGTCTCTTCGCAGCTTTTGCGGGCGTGCGCTGTGCTGGGGGTGAAGCTGATTCACGCGAGCCCCAGGGCGGCGACGACGAAGGGGAAGATCGAGCGGTTCTTCCGAACGGTGCGCGACCAGTTCTTGGTCGAGATCGACGATGGTGTGGACCTGCGCGAGCTGTTCTCCGACAACGCGATCGGCCTGAGCCACGAGGTCTCCCGTGGCCTACCGCGCCAAGTGAACAACCTCGCGCTCGCGTCGCTGATCGCCGCGTTCACCTCAAAGAAGGCGATCGTCGATGAGTCCGCCGCTCGCGCCGCGGTCGCCGAGATCTCTACCGAATGAACGAGCAAACGGCCCTGCCGCTGGCAGGCCAGTCAGCAGATAACGACCCGCAGCCAAGCGGCGCGCTGAGGCTCCCAGCCCCCGAGGGCTGGCCAGCACCACCACACCCAGCCGTCTATCACGGGCTCTGCGGTGAGATCGTGAACACGATCGCGCCGCACACAGAGGCCGACCCGGTCGCGATCCTCTCCCAGCTACTGGTCGCGTTCGGCGCCGCAGTCGGCCGCGGCGCATGGTTTCAAGTCGAGGCGACCCGCCATCACCCCAACGAGTTCCTGGTCTTGGTCGGCGACTCAGCTCGCGCCCGCAAGGGCTCCTCCTGGGATCACGTGCAGCGGCTCCTCGAGGGTGCCGACCCGGCAATCACCAGCCGGATCCTGACCGGGCTCAGCAGTGGGGAGGGCCTGATCTGGGCAGTCCGTGACCCCCACGACCAGGACCCCGGCGCGTCAGACCGCCGGCTGCTGGTGATCGAGCCCGAGTTCGTCAGCGTGCTGAAGAACGTCAGCCGCGAGATCTCCACGCTCTCCCCGACCCTGCGCTGCGCGTGGGACGGGCGGCCCCTGCAGATCCTGACCCGCAGCGCGCCCGCGCGTGCTACCGACGCGCATATCTCGGTGATCGGTCACATCACCGCCACCGAGCTGCAACATCACATCAACCCCCTCGAGCTCGCCAACGGGCTACTGAACCGCTTTCTGCTGCTCGGCTGCCGCCGCGTGCGCCTGCTACCCGAAGGCAGCGACCCCGACCCGCTGGACGACACCGGCCTGGAGAGCCAACTCGCCAGGACTCTCGCCGCCGCACGCCACACCGGGCGACTACGCCTCTCAGCCAGCGCCCGGCACGCCTGGAGCGAGGCCTACCAGCAGCTCGCCGAACCGCAGGCCGGGATCGCCGACGCGATCAGCGCCCACGCCGAAGCGCACACCATCCGCCTCGCGCTGATCTACGCGCTCCTCGACAACAACCAGCAGATCCAGCCAGAGCACCTGGCCGCCGCGCTCGCGCTCTGGGACTACTCCAAGCGCTCCGCCACCTGGGCGCTAGAGCGCACCACCAGCGACCCCCTCGCCCGCCAGATCCACGCCGCCCTGCAACACGCACTCCCCGACGGGCTCACCCGCACCCAGCTACGCGACCTACTGAACCGCAACCCCACCACCACCCAGCTCGACCACGCACTCGCCGCGCTCACCCACGACGCCAAGATCACCAGCCAGCGCGTCCTCACCGCCGGGCGCCCCGCCCAGCTCTGGAGCGCCACGCACCCCCCACAGCTCGCCGCCCGCGAGACGAGCACCCCGCGCGCAGCGCAAACCTAATAGCCACAATCAGCGAAGCGGAGCGGGCCAGTCAAGGGCGGCCCGCCAGGGCCAAGCGCAGCGAGCCACGCAGCGGCGCCCTTTACGGAACCACGCAGCGAAGCTACCCCCGCCGGCCACCCTTTAAACATTTCAACGTTCGCGCGTCAAACACACCGATCACGACGCACAACGACACCACCATGCCGAAACACAACGGCGCCCAACACGGGGTCGCGGTCATAGCCGCCGCGTGACACGGCCTGGCTGACTTCTCTCGCGGCGCTCGCCAGCTCGCGCAGCAAGCCACGACGCAACAACGCGATCACCTCACCCGAGAGCAGGACCGACACCAAGCCCGGCGCCGGCTCGACGCGCGCGTCCTCCAGGAACACCGAGATACAGACAATGTTCTGTCGCGCGTCGTTGCACGCCGGCCTGTCGTCGACCGCGGACGCCTCAGCCATGCGCTGCCGTTCGACCCATTCACACTCGCGTAGCGCCGCGACGATCCCCCCACCCCGGCCGCTGAGGATCGTCTCCCGTGCCAGCCACTCCAGACGCACCGCCTGCGACGTGCTCGCACCCAACATCACTCCCACCCCCACGCCACACGCTGCCCGGGCTCGCCGTGTGATTCGCAGCGTGCGCGTGGGCTGCGGCGATCCTGCGCCTCCTCAAGGCCCGCACTGGACATGAACTCTTCGATTCTCGCCGCGCAGCGCCGCGCTCGCGCCGCGTCCACCGACCACACGAGATAGCGCTCGCAATCGCGCCGCCACCGCAACACACTCACCAGCGCCCACCGATGCACCAACAAATCGACCCGCACTGGCGCCCCGGGACTGTGCCCTGCAACCCGAGCACCTCCAATAGCGCCCGGTAGGCGTCGAAGCGCTGTAGCGGACGGCCGTCCAGGCCGCCGGGGTGCTCCCGGCCGTCTTCCTCGATCTCCCCAGCACAATCCGCCAACGCACTCACGAGCCCCTCGCGCAGCAAGCCCACCAACGAAGCCGGCAGCACCACCATAACCGCGCTCGCGTCCGACGCGTCCCTGACGCGCGCGGCGAGCTCCGCCAGTAGCCCTTCGCGTGTGAAGGCCTGCGCGCGCTGCTCATCGCTCGCCTCGGCGTCGCCCTGCACGCTGCGCTCGGACGCCATCCGCATCGAGATCGCACCCAGCAGCACCTCGCGATGCCGCGACACATCGACTTCGACCGCCTGCTCACCCGCCATGTCAAGCCAGCCCAGCGCGTCCAACAACGCCCGCGCCTCCCCAACGTGGTCGAGGCCCGCCTCGACCACAGCACGGATGTCCTGCCTGCCGCGCGAGCGGATCGCGCCGTCGATCTCCTCGAGACGGCCCTGCAAGTCGAAGTACAGCCCATCGCGCACAAGCGGGACAAGCTCCGGAAAAATCGTCATCGTGGTCATGGTGGGCTCCAATCGGGTTCACCCGAAGAAACCGCCCGCAAGCCAAAGACCAGCCACCGCAGCCCTCGACGGCTACGGTTTCGCCCGTGGCATCCGAAGCTAGCTCTTCGGTAGTCACAGGCCGGGCGGGTGCGTCAACGCCCGTCCGGCCACATATTCGATTCCGCACGAGCCACCAGCAGCCCCGAGGGCGCCCCCTTTCGTGCGGGGCGCAAGACACTAGGCCGTAGAGCCCTCCCACGTCAAGGGGGCCCGAAGACCGGCCCTGCCGCCCGGCGATCCGCCGAGACCGACCGGCCACCCCGGCGGACGGCGATATCGAGACGCGCCGGCCAATCTAAACGGCGGCATCCGCACCAACCCGGAGCAACTTGTAGTACCACCGAAGTACCACGAGCGCTTCCGAAACCAGAAACACGCTGCAAATCCGCACTTTCCGGCAGTGGGCGATACTGGGCTTGAACCAAGTGACCTCCGCCTTGTCGATTCGTCCGGTGGGGTCGGGCGAAGTGCCTGCAAATACGCGGAAACCGTTCGTACGACAGGGAAAAGTCGGTGTCCGGTGCTGCCCGCGCTGGACCGCTGAAACCCGCCTGAATCCGCTGGATGGAGGACGCCAGGAGGACGCGGCCCTATCGATACCTCGCCCCGGCATGCCGTGGCTTCGAGGCTTTGCCCGTCCGCCGTCGTCGTCGGCCCTTCCGCTAGCGTCCGTGGACGTGGACGTGAACATCGAGCGCGCCGCACGCATCCTCGCCGAGACGGCGGGCTCGCCCGTGCGGGTCATCTTGTTCGGCTCGCATGCCCGCGATGACGCGCGTCCGGGTAGCGACCTCAACTTCCTCGTGATCGAGCCCCACGTCCCCGACCGGCACGCCGAGATGGTTCGCCTACGCAGCGCGCTCCACGACCTCCGCAGACCGATCGACGTGCTCGTCTACAGCAACGCCCAAGTCGAGGAATGGGGCGACGCGCCCGGCACGGCGCTACATGCGGCGCTCACCGAGGGTCGGGTGCTTGTCGAAGCGTGACGCACTCAATGTTGCTCACGCGCTGCTCGCAGGCCGCGATGGCGTTCCCGATCACGTCGCAGGCTTCCTCGCCCAACTCCCCTCCTACCGCGAGGGCGCTACTCCATGACGTTCGGTCGCTGTCCTAGCCGAGGGCTGCGGCCAACGCTCCGGCCTCGACGCGGACGGCGTGTGGCAGCGTGATCGTGAGATGCCCGTCGCGCTCCAGTAGCCATCTGGCGTTGATGATCGTCACCCCGATCACTTGACCGTCGGTGTCGTAGCGGACGCCGTGGCCCTCGGGCGTGAGCGCGGCGTCGGCAGCGACGTTGGACTCGCCTCGGGTGAGATAGAGCACGTCGCCGTCCGCGTCGTAGTTGGCGCGGTCGAATACGAGATCGTCGATCTTGACCTTCATGCTGTCCATTCGCTTGGTGATCGTCCGTGTCCGTAGCCGAGCGCAGTCACGATCCGCGCCGGGTCCTGCCCAAAGTCTACGACCACCATCAGCCACCGGCTAGGACCGGCGTGCTCCTTGAAGAAACGCTCGCGCGTAGGTCGTGGGTCCGGTTCGCGATGATCGGAGTCGGTGAGGGCACTCAGAACCGCGTCGAGATGGCCGTCCAGCTCTGGATGGCCTCGCTGGCGATCGAGGATATGTCCAAGCCAGGTGTCCTCGAAGAGCACCACGCGCATACCCTCCGGGGTTGCAGTCTCGGCAAGAATCGGACGGTCGCTCACGACGCGCCCACCGGCCCCGCCCGCCCGCACTCAGGAAGAGATGACGTCACAGTGGGTCGAGACTAACGTTCCAATCGGACCGGCAAGCGCTCGATCGACCGTCCAGCCGGCACACTCAGCGCGGGGGCGTCGCTCTATCCGATCCGCTACCTGGAGTACGCGCGATCCTCTCCAACGCGTAGAGCGTTGGGGCTACCGAGGGGACGCACCGGCCTTGAACGTGGCGTCTTCGTAGCGTGCGATCGTCGGAATGCCCTGTCATCGTGATGGGATGCCGTTCCAGCCAGGCGATCATCTACGCGATCACCGACGCCGCGTTTGCGTGCCATATACGCACCATGCGATCAAGGTCCACGACGGGCAGGTCATCGAGTTCGGTGGTTCAACTGCGGATAAGGGCGCTATGGGAATCAGGCCTGCGCCATATGAGGGCTTCGCTCTCGGCCAGGTTGACGTGGTGCCCCACGATGACCACGATCCTGAGTTGGCTGTACGGCGAGCCGAATGGCTTGTGTCATGCCCACCTCCGCGCCGCTACAACGGGATCGGCTTCAACTGCGAGCACGTCGCCCGATGGTGCGCGACCGGCTGGGAAACCGAGAGCCTCCAAATACGCTACCGCATCTTCGGTGGGAAATCCGTCTTCGTCGGACTACCGCTCATGTTCTGGCTCGCATGGGCACAGCGGACGAATCGGCAACTGCCCGGATGGGCGTGGCTGATCGTCGGTGGCAACATTGCAGCGACGATCGTCACGCAGTACCTCTACCACGGCGGTTCAGCGCTTTTGTTCTGCTCATCCAGTCGGGCCGTCAGCTCCGCGAGAGCTTCTCTGGCGTCGTCAGGTGCGATATTCGGAAGGTCTATTGTCCGAGGTTGACGAGACGCGGTTTGGATCGCTACGTAGCCGTTCCCGGCGGAGGCTGCCTGACTCGTGCGGTGGGAGGCATTGACGGTGGTCAGGACGCCACCGAAGGCTGCTGATATCAGCGCAAGGATGCCAGCAGCAATCCGTCCCGTGGTCGCCGCCAACGCCGTCGCGCCCGAGACCGCCGCCAGCACACTTGCGGGAAGACCGAGCCCAAGATTGATGCCGCGCCAGTGCTTGGCTTGCTCGAATTGCATCTGGGCGCCATACATCGCGCTCTCTTCAAGACGTCGCAACTCGGCTGCGATCGCCTGCTTGCGGCTATCAGAGAGGGTGTCCGCGCCGCCCATGGCACGCATGCTAAGCAAGGCCCAAGACGACTAATCGGGAATGCCAGCCTGCCCTGAATACCTGGCTGGAGGACGCCAGGAGGACGCGGCCCTATCTGAGCCCTCTCCCCGGCGGCGCTGCGGGCATGAAAAAACCGTAGCCGTTCAGTTGGGTTGGGGGACATAATCCCGGGGCGTCGAATTCCTGTGCGTGGAGCGCGTTGAGGCTGAGGCGATCTATGGGCAGGGCCGCGAGGCGGTGGTGGAGGTGCTGTTGGCTGTCTCGGCCCAGAATGAGCGGCTTGCGTCGCAGGTCGAGGTGCTGACCGCGAGGGTTGCGCGCCAGGACGAGCGGATCTCACAGTTGGAGCGGCGGCTGAATCGCAGCTCGTGTAACTCATCCAGCCCGCCGAGTGTCGATCCGCCGAACAAGAGGCCTAAGCGTGGGAAGGACCCTTCCGGGCGCTCGCAGGGCGCCCAGACCGGGCATGAGGGTCATGGCCGTGAGTTGCTGGCGCTCTCGGCCGTGGATGAGGTCATCGAGCACTGGCCTGAGCACTGTGAATGCGGTCACACGTTCGCCGCAGGGGAGCTGCTCGCGGTCGGCGAGCCGCTTCGCCACCAGGTCGAAGAGCTGCCCGTTATCTCCGCGCAGGTGGTCGAGCATCGCGCTCAGCGGGTTTGCTGCCCTGGCTGTGGTGCGCACACGCGGGCCGAGATCCCGAGCGATATCGTCGGGAGCGCGTTTGGGCCGCGCTTTCAGGCGGCCGTGGCGGCGCTATCGGTGCGCAACCGTGTCAGTCGCCGCGACGTGGTTGAGCTCTGCGAAGAGCTCTTCGGCGCGCGCGTCTGCGCCGGTACCGTCGAGGCGATCCTCACGCGCATCTCCGACGCCCTCGATGACCCCTACGAGGATCTGCTTGCACGCGTGCGCTGCAGCGAGGCGCTGAACATGGACGAGACGGGGTGGCGCTTGAAAGGTACTCAGCGCGCACTGTGGGGAATGTTTACCGCTCGCCACGCCGTCTTCGTGGTCGCCGCCGGCCGCCACGAGGAGCACGCCAAACGGCTGCTGGAAGGGCACACGGGGATCGTGACCTCAGACCGCTGGTGGGCCTACAACCACCTCCCGCTCTCACGCCGCCAGCTCTGCTGGAGCCACCTCCAGCGCGACTTCCAAGCCCACGCCGAAGGCCTTGCCGCCGAGAAAGACTTCGGCGAGCACGGCCTCGCCCTGTCCGAGCGTGTCTTCTGGGCGTTCGAGGTCTTCCAGCACACCAGCGATCGACGCGAGCTGAAGCGCACGATCCGCCGCCTGCAACGCGAGTACAAGCCGGTCATCCGCCGCTACACCGCCAAACGAGCACGCAACAAGCGCTGCCGCGGCATGGCACGCAACCTCCTGAAGGCCTGGCCCGCGCTCTGGACGTTCGCCAGCCACGACGGCGTGACACCGACCAATAACCACGCCGAGCGCTCGCTACGCAGCGCCGTCATCTACCGCAAGCTCTGCCTCGGCAGCCAATCCGAGAGCGGCGAGCGACGCATCGAGCGCCTCCTCTCCGCCCACACCACCTGCCGACTACAACACCGCTCCCTCTTCGCCTACCTCACCGACACGCTCACAGCCCACGCCCGCGGCGACCCAGCCCCCGTACTCACCTAACCCCACGCAGCGCTGACGGACTGAACGCTTAC
>Ga0210396_10001401_pt1 | contig 26366 bp, 22 predicted proteins | sample IncBWH17OmetaG_FD_155466 | JGI IMG/M metagenome (GOLD analysis project Ga0210396, IMG submission 155466) | Forest soil microbial communities from Barre Woods Harvard Forest LTER site, Petersham, Massachusetts, United States - Inc-BW-H-17-O ... | reverse complement strand
TGTTTGGTGCGCAGCGAGCCGTCCAATTAATTAAAGAGATCGCTGGGGGCACAGCCTCGACTTCTGTTCTTGTGGCGGGTCAGGAGCCCAAGAACGAACGCAAAGTTTTATTCCGGCTGAACCGTTGTACCGAGATTCTCGGTTCGGAAATACCGGATGCTAAGTTGATTCTCGAAAGGATTGGCCTGGAACCTGGTGACAAGGATCACTGGGAGATTCCCAGCTATCGTCTCGATCTGGAGCGTGAGATTGATCTGATCGAAGAAGTGAGCCGGTATTATGGCATCCAGAAGCTTCCCGGCCGTCTCCAGGGTAGCCCCACGACCAGCTCACAGATCGATATTAAACATGATGATGCGATGTTGTTGCGCCGCAAACTCGCAGGCTTGGGCCTGGCCGAGGCGCACACGTTAGTCTTTCTCGACGAGCCGTCACTGAGGAACAGCCTTCGACCGCTAAGGGAAACCGTACAGGTGCGAAATCCCTTGGCCGAGGATCAACAAGTCCTGCGGCCGTCTCTCATCCCGGGTTTGTTGCGGGCCGCCGAACGAAATTTCAATCGCGGCGCTCGCAGTGTGGCCTTATTCGAGCTTGGACAGATTTTCTTGGCTGCGGACCTGGCGCGCCGTAGCGAAGCGGCGGCGGAAACGGAAGAGTCGACGAAGTTGGCAATCCTGCTTTCGGGCGAGAACGCCGTTCCCTCGTGGAATCAATCTAGCCGGAGCTACGACCTGTTCGATGCTAAAGGCATTTTGGAGACCGTGTATGGCTTTTCTTTACAGGCGAACCGGATTACTCCCAATGACCTGGCTGCTCTCGTTTGCGAGCTGGTTTCTAATGGCCGCACCATCGGGCATCTGGGATTGGTTAGACCGCGCCAAGCTCGTGAACTGGGTGCAAAAGGCGAGGTTATCGTCGCTGAAGTCGAGTTGCCGCCCGTGGTAGCTCGCTCACTTTTCAAGCTCAAACCGCTCGAGCGGTTCCCCGCGGTTACCCGCGATATCGCTTTCGTGGCGCCGCGATCGACGCATTGGGCGGAAGTGATTGCCACCCTGAATTCAGCGCGAGAATCGTTATTAGCTGACGTCCAGGTTTTCGATCTTTTTGTCGATCCGAGCGGCCAAAAAATTCCGGCCGATAAAAAATCACTGGCCTGCAGTTTGACTTATCGCGCCTCTGATCGGACGCTGACACAAGAAGAAGTAAACGAGGTTCATCAGCGATTGAAGAAAAGATTGGTTGATGAGCTAAGTGTAAATTTACGAGAAGGATAGTTCTTTAATAACGTAGACGCGTTCCGTTCCGCGATGGCGGCGGAAGCAACTTTGCCCTGCGGTGCCCGGGATTTAAGGCAATTGCCCCAGCCCCGATATAAATATCCCAAGGAGGCTAGGTCGTGCGCGATTAATGACAGGCCTTGATTGGAAGTCAGAAACGTGCCGGCGGTCATCCACCCTTGCTAAAGGGGATTGGGAGCTTCGCCTGATCGACATCAGTGGGGCAACCATACGATAGGCGCCTAATGGTTTCTGAAAGGCGCCTATCGCTTTTAAGGACCGGTAGGGATCATCTCCTGCTCATCCGTATTTTAAAACGGATGCCGTAGCCGACATATAACGGACACGGATGAGCGGAGCTCATCCCTACCGGTTTACTCGTTCCGTGAATTCCAGATCCTGTAGTTCGACTAATTCTCCCTCCGATGCGCCCTCGTCCGCGATCGATTCTTCGCGAAGCAACTCTAAACAATATTTCTTTAGCCGGTTAAAATCTGCCGATGTGAGTTGGTCAGCAGTCCGTGGACGTGCCAAAGGTACTTCGAAATCAGTTCGGATCCGGCCAGGACGCCGGCTCATCACCAGTACGCGATCGCTGAGCAGAATCGCTTCATCCACATCGTGAGTGACAAATACGATGGTCATCTTTAGCCCGTTCCAGAGCTCCAATAGCATTTCTTGCATCTGCAGCCGGGTTTGCGCATCGAGCGCTGCAAATGGCTCGTCCAGCATCATGACGGTAGGTCGATTAACCAAAACCCGCGCGAGGTTTACCCGCTGTTGCATACCACCGGACAGATGTCCCGGATAACTGTGTTGGAACGTGCTCAGCTTGACGCGGTCTAAGATCTCGTCAACTAGATGCTGGCGCTCCGCCTTGCGGATACCTCGCATCTGAAGCCCAAACTCCACATTTCCCCGCACGGTCTTCCATGGAAAAAGATTGTGATGTTGAAACACAACTCCACGGCTCCCGTCAGGGCGGTGTACTGGCCGCTGGTCGACCAGAATCTGGCCTTGGGTCAAAGAGACAAATCCGGCGATTGCACCTAACAAGCTCGATTTTCCACAGCCGGACGGACCCAGTAAGGTAGTAAAAGATCCTGGACTGAACTCCACGGAAATGTCTCGAACTGCTTCCACTACTCGGTTGGACGCGAGAAAGGAAATACCTGCATTCCGAACCGAGATTCCGCCCGCTTGCCCTTTCATCTGTTAGCTCCCAGTTTTGCCCAAGGCATGAAAAGCCATGCGATCCGCTGAATCAGTAAACTGCTCAGCATACCCAGAAGACCGATGGCAATCATACCCAGGACGATGTTTGGATATTTCTGCAGCGTATAAGATTCCCAGGTGTAGTATCCGATGCCGAATTGGCCGGCCACCATCTCCGCCGTCACGAGCGAAAACCACGAGTTACCCATGCCGATGCTCAGACCGGTAACAATCGCCGGGAGCGCCGCCGGAACAATTACGTCGGAAAAGACGCGTACCCGGTTAGCTCCCAGGGTCAAAGAGGCGAAGATCAAATTTGAATCTACCGAGCTCACTCCGTGGATCGTATTCAGTAAAATCGGATAGAAGGCGCCGACAAACGTGATATAGACCATGCTTTCTTCCGGATTAGGAAACATCAGCACAGCTAAAGGAATCCAGGCTACGGCAGGAATCGGACGAAGCAACTCCAGTGGCGGCATTAGCAGGTCACTCAATAATTTAGAACGACCGACACCTAGTCCGATAGCAATTGCTAACACCGCGGCGCAACCAAAGCCCGAGAAAACTCTGGCGACACTGCTTAACAGATGGCCCTGGAACTTTGCTGAGCTAACCAGTTGGACCGCTGCCTGGCAGACGGCTGAGGGAGAAGGAACATTCTCAAAATTCACGATTACGTTCCACTTGTTCGTGGAAGCGAGATACCAAAGAACGATACAAGCTAGCAGCGAGGCGCACCGAATCACCGCGGGCACAAATAACCGCTTTTTTCGGAGCTTGGCTGGCCGCACTTGGTTCCCGAGTGTCGGACTGCTGCTAACCAGTGCGTCTGCCATACCAATTACCCTGTTCAGTTTCCCGCTAACCCATTGGCTGCCGCCTTCTGGGCGTCAACGTAGTCGATAACCGATCCGCCCTGATCCTTGGCCCATTTGTCAGCATCGCTTTTCAGCAAAAAGGCGCTGAGATTGGAGTCCTTGTTGACGAACCACGCTCGTTCGGCAAAAAGCTTGACGCCGCTCAGTCGATCATGAGCGAAAATGACGCGAATCTTTTTTCCGGCGTTCTCCAATTTTCCTGCAGCGGAAAGCGCCGCCTGCACCGAGCTGTAAAGACGAACCGTCGGCTCGTCTTGAACCCATACTTGTCCCGCTAGTTTTGGGTCGCCCACCGGCGCTTGCGTGTCGAGCGCATCCCGGTTGAAAAGAACTGCGGCGTAATCCTTCAGTTGAGCGTCATAATTGAGGCCCAGTTCCTGACAGGCTTCCCGGACGAATTTATCGTTAACGAAAGAATCGACATCGAGTGGCCGATCGGTCTTTTTCAATACGCGGAGTGTCTGTTCCGCGTGTCGGATCGCTTCTACGTATTCCGGTTTCAAACTATAATCACGGGTCTGGATCCCTTGGGGGCCGTGAAAAGCGTAGTAGACCTCGGCCTCCACCCCGGTCCATTGTGCTAGTTCCGTGCACAGTTCTTCGGGATGCTCCCGGATTAGTTGACTGGCTTCGATGGTGGCTTTCAGATAGGCCACGACCAGCTCCGGATATTTGTCTGCAAAGTCGGATCGGACTTGAACGCCATGCGTGGTTGGTAGCCCGGAAGAGCTGCCATCGTAAATCTTGCGGGCGATGCCGCGGAATGGAAAGAGCTCACCGAAAGGTACAAAATCAGCGTGGGCATCTATCTGATTCGATTTTAAGGCCGAGCCCGCTACTTCCGGTGCCTGGGTAATTATGGAAACATCGTTTTCCGGATCCCAGCCTTGATCTTGAATCGCTCTCAAAAGCATGGCGTGAGCGGTCGATCCGAATGGCACCGAAATTCTCTTTCCCTTTAATTCGCTGAAAGATTGAATTTTTGATTGCAGAGGAACCACCACGGCATTACCTGCACCGCGGGTACTGCCTGACAGGGTAGCAATATAGTAAGTCTTAACGCCGTTATTAGCAGCTTGGAAGGCGGATGCTCCTAAGATCGCAGGAAAATCCGCCATATTCGTGATATCCAGCTTATTAGCTAGCATTTCACTGTTAGCCGGCGCCCCGCTGGTGAAGTTGTGCCAGACGATATCGTACTTCACACCCTGGTATTTACCGTCGTGCGGTAAGTACTTTTCCAGGAGACGTAATTCTCGGACGACGGAGCCGCCAGCCGCGCAATTAATAGTAGTATCCTGCGTTCCTATCCCGATCCGGATAACCTGTTCGCTCCAGCCGGTAGTTGTCGCGAGGCATATCCACCCGACCAGCAAAATCGCTTGCTTCATGTTCATGCCCTTGGGTTCGTTCTCGACTCGATTTGTCCCAACGCTCGGGTCGCGGTTTTCTGGACCCCGGTGTCTGGATCTCCTAACAAGGCTTTTAAGTGTGGGACGAAGATCACTTCTCCGATCTCGCCCGCTGCTGTCGCAGCCGCAATCCGCATATCGGCTAGCTCGTGAGTAAAAAACCGCGTGAGCTGTTCGGAGACCGGAGTACGAAGCTCTCCTAGCGCCAGGATTGCCTCCCTAGCTACCTCCCATCGATCATCGTTAAGACTCTTAAGCAAGGTTAGCTCGCCGGCTTCGCTCGGATGTTTGGCCAGGGCGTTGATCGCTTGACGCCTGACGCGCCATGCGGGATCGGCGGCCATCCGTACGAAATCCGAAACATCAGTTAGTTTAAACTGCGACATGGCGTCGATGGCCAAACGTCTAACCTCATCATCCGGATCTTTCAGCGCGGTTTGGAAGACCGGTATGGTATCGTTTGCCTTTAAGTAGCCCAGTGCCAGTACTGCTTCCCGGCGAACCTCTGTGATTGGGTCACCGGCCGCTCCCGTCAAAACAGCCTGAGCCCGCGGACCTTTAACGCCGCGCAGCGCCAGGATCGCCGCCGCTCGAATTTTAGGTTCCGGGTTGGTGACGCCATCAAGCAGCGCAGTCGTTGATTCTGTTGTTCTGAATTCTCTGACCGCCGCCGTGGCCACCGAAGAAACGTCGGGATCAGGGTCCGCCGCGGCTCTCAATAAGTTGGGTAAAGCGTGGCTGTCGCCGAGTTCTTCTAGAAGTTGGATCGTGAGTTTACGAACGGTCGCATCTTCATCATCGAGCAGCGGCAAGAGATCCCGATAGGAGGCAACTTCGAGAAGCTCCTCTTGTTCGGTAAGCGCTAACCTGCGCACATCAACGTCGCTGCTGACGAGACGTCCTAAGATAGAACTCTCTGATGTGTCCATGATTCACCGGATTAAGAACGGCATTTTGACCGTGATGGCGTTGGTTGGGCAGTCCACCTCGCAGGCCAAGCAGTACCAGCAGTCGTCGAACTTCATGTAAGCCTTCCTCCGTTCTGTTTCGATCGCCAGACAGTCGACGGGGCATGATTCCACACAGACGTGGCAACCGCTGATACAACGCTCTTCATCGACCACCACTGGCACATCGAACATTCGGGAAACTTGCCGGTTCGGAGCTACCTTGGCCGCGCTGGCTGCGGCAACTTCGGATTCAAATTTTAATTGGCCGGCAACGACTTTCTTGGTTCTCTGTTCTTCAATCATATGACCGTCTCAAGCGATGGCAGGTTCAGCCGGAATCCGGATCCGGCGATAGTTTCTTAGTTCGGCTTCGTCCAGAGGAACTACGTAAGGTTCAACCGGTCGTTTAAATAGGTCCATGGCCCCGTCGTGGCCTAATTTCAGATTGACGTGAACAAACCAGTTTTCGTCATCCATTTCGGGGAAGTCTTGCCGGTAGTGGTAGAGCCCCCAGCGGCTCTCTTCGCGGAACAGGGAAGCGCGCGCAGCCATTTCGGCGCAGTCGCGGATGAAACCGCATTCCAACGCACGCATCAGATCGTGTGGATCGGTTGCTCCCAGCTGCGCAACCTCTTCGGATGCTCTGTCAAAATAGTCTAGGCCGCGTTGAAGCCGATAGGCTGACTTTGGCGGCTGCAGGTAATCGTTAACATGCCGTCTTAATTTGTATTCTAGTAAATGAGGTTGAATTCCGTTTGGCCGGTTCAACGGCGCCAGCACGCGGTGCCGTTCGGACTCAACTGCTCCATCATCGATCTGCCCAGAATCGTGTTGGCCGATATAGTCGAGTGCGCTCCGTGCGCAGATGCTGCCATAAGTGAAGGCGCCTAACATGTAATTATGAGGGACAGATGCCATATCGCCGGCTGCGTACAGCCCGGGTACGGTCGTTGCTCCCCGCTCGTTTACCCAGACTCCGGATGCGCTGTGTCCGCTGCACAAACCAATTTCGGAGACCGCCATCTCCACCAATTGTTCTCCGTAATCTGTCCCGCGCCCGGCGTGAAATCGACCTCGGCTGGGTCTCTCCGTTGTGTGTAAAATTCGTCCGATTTCCGCAACGGTTTCCGGAGCTAGGTGATTCATTTTTAGGTACACCGGTCCGTTCGGTCCAGTTAGTTCCTTGTAAAACTCCATCATCATTTGGCCGCTCCAATAGTCGGAGAGCATGAACCGGTTTCCCTTGGCATTAACGGTGTAGCCGCCGAATGGCCCGCTTACATAAGCGCAGGCAGGACCGTTATAATCTTTGAGCAAAGGATTGATCTGGAAACACTCGATGTTGGTTAGCTCGGCGCCGGCGCGGTAGGCCATGGCATAACCATCCCCAGCGTTGGACGGATTCTCATAGGTACCCATTAGGTAGCCGGATGCAGGGAGTCCGAGCCTGCCGGCAGCACCACAACAGAGGATCACTGCTTTGGCCCTCACCACCACGAATTCACCGGTTCTGATATTCAGACCGGTCACCCCCACCGCCCTTCCTTGATCGACCAGAACTTTAGTGGCCATAACTCGGTTCTCTGTCTTGACGCCGACGCGCCGGATCATCCGGGTTAAGAGCTTTTTGATGTCGTACCCCTCGGGCATCGGTAGGACATAACTACCCTGGTGGTGTACCTTTTTTATGTCGTACTCGCCGGTGGCCGTTTTTTGGAATTTAACTCCCCAGGATTCTAACTCCTGGATCATGCTGAAGCTCTGTTGGGCGTAAGCCAGAATCGCTTTTTGATTCACGATCCCGTCGTTGGCCATGGTGATTTCCCGGACGTACTGCTCCGGCGTCGCATGACCTGGGATGATCGCATTGTTAACCCCGTCCATGCCCAGAGCGATGGCGCCGCTCCGCTTAACATTCGCTTTTTCTAAGAGAAGGACGGTACCGTCCGGCAATGCTTCCTTTGCCTTGATAGCCGCAACACTTCCGGCGGTGCCGCCTCCAATGATTAAGATGTCTGCGTCTAATCTGATATCGTCTGCCATATCTAATCCAGGGATAAGTACATGTTCGATTGGGAGTCTTTTGCTCTTCAACCGCCTGTCTTGACGACAGACGGTTGGGATACATCTAAGGAATAACGAGAGGGAGGGATAACGACGCGTTGCAAAGAGAGTGGTTGCTCACCGTGCGTCCTTGCCAGGATTTCCAATACCAGAACACAGGAGTCCGGCCTGATTTTGAGAAACTTGGCGTCCTTCGATTTTGCAGATTCGACCCGCACAGTTTGAAGGAGCCCGGTAGTGAGAGCGTTGAATTGACTCTCAAAAATCTGTTTCAGATTGACGTTTTCGAATGCGTGCGGAGGTAAGGTAAGCAGCCGTTGAAAACGGGTCGCCGCCAAGTACATCGAGCTGCGGCAGCTGAACGCCTCGCCGGCATCGATACGCCGGACGATTCTCACGAAGCCCTTGGGATCGGCGCCCAGCGATTTGTGGACCGAGTCTATGCTGGGGGCTAGGTCTCGACTGATTAGTGTCGAGTGAACCGGCAGCGGTTCACCGCTGTGCGGATCGAGAAATCGAAAATGATCCAGGTAACGATAGAAAGTGACATCCTGAGTGGGGCGATTGGGATCGGCGACGAACGTGCCTCTGCCATGTTCGCGCAAGACCCAACCTTCGATGGCCAAGCGATTCAAGGTTTTCTGGACCGTGCCCAGGCTCATCCCAAGCACCTGGCTGAGCTGTTGTTCTGGCGGAATTTGATCACCGGTTGTCAAGGTTCCGCTGTTGATCAGATCGATGATGGCGTTGCCGAGCTGGATATGTTTGGGGAGACCGGTTCGAGTTGAGCGGGTAACCTCGCGAAGGAGAGTTTCCGGAGAGACCCGTCGGAGCTTAGGATCGAGTGCCAGATGGGAGGTCATGCGATGAATATGCGACTGGTCAGAGCTACAGAGCTCTATAGCACTTCTGATACCAAAAGATCGGTGCTCCAGTAGGGAGGTCATGGTGGCTCACGTAAACCATACTGGATTAATGGGGTTTACTGGGGATGGCAAGTGATTTTGTTGAGTTGCATAAAGAAAAAGTGTTGTGATATGTGATTGCTCGTGCGAGGGAATACGGAATAGGACGTATGGGACTCATGGGACTTATGTGAACGCGTTATATGAAAAAGAAGCGCCCAGGATTTATTTTACCGCACGGAAATTACCGGGAGCTGCTTTCGTATAAGAAAGCGAAGGTGATCTATGATGTGACCTTTGCGTTCTGTCGACGCTTTCTCTTCAAGGGTGACCGGACGATTGATCAGATGATTCAGGCTGCTCGTCGGGGAAGCAGAATATTCTTGAGGGCAGTAAGGCGTCGGGCACCTCGAAGGAGACAGAAGTCAAACTAACGAACACCGCGCGGGCTAGCCTCGAAGAATTGCTCGACGACTATCACGATTTCCTCCGGGCGCGAAAGCATCGGCTGTGGGAGAAGAACAGTCGCGAGGCACAGTTTGTCCGTCGGTCGGCAGCGAAACCTGACCCGACATATGACGATTTCAGAGAATTCTGTGAGACACGTCCCGCTGAAGTTGTGGCGAATATCGCGATTTGTCTCATTCACCAAACCAACTATCTCCTCGACCAGCAGATCCGGCGACTGGAGCGCGATTTTGTCAACGAGGGTGGTATCAGAGAGCGCATGGCTCGGGTCCGCCTCCAGCAGCGTCGCGGTGGCGCCCCCAGAAACAGTTAGACGCGCTTAGCATCTATCACTCATCCCGCCAAGCCGCCCCCATCAGTCCCATGTGTCCCATAAGTCCCATCCGTTGCAGCCGGCGAGCTCCGTCCTTGAACGCCGCTCTACCTGCGCCTACCGTCCTGTCAGATACGCCTCCTCCGGAAGATTCAGTCCTGCTGCGAGTTTTTACCGTAGCCGGTAGACTCCGTCAGAGTAATCCGATCCCGTTCTTGCCTTTTTGCGGAGAGGGAGTATCTACCAACTGGGCAATGGAGTTTGCCCGTTGGCGCTTCCGCCAAAACCGCCCTAATGGGCTGATGACTCCTACCAAACTAAAAGATTTGGCAAGGTAGTCATTAGCGTCCGCTGAAACGGGCTTGCTTTACCGCATCTTATTGGTTGTACCTCATCGTATAGATGGGGAATGCCATCGATGTGATTGAAGTGCTCTTTGGCACGACTGCGACACTGCCTGTCAAAGGAGACCTGTTCACCTGACAGAATTCATTATCCCATGAAAGAAGAAGCAGTACTCGCCGAAAACAAAAAGCCGAGTGCCGATGTTAGTTTGCCTCCAGACGTCTTGGCGCTTTGCAAACCGATTGGCACATTTGCAGGAACCGAAGATCTCATTCTGAGAGTCCGAAACGGCCAAGTTGTCGCGGTCGATAGTGGCGACCAGGGAGATGGTCAGAATTAGGCGGAATCAATCCAATCAACCATTTTCTAATTCGGTTACGAGCACCGGCTTAGTGCCGGAAAATACCGACCCGTCTCTGGAAGGCACCGCCGGTCTCGTTTCAAGCGAGCCGGCGGCGCCCGAAGCCGCTTTTGCCAGAACAATTCTCCTTTCGCCAAGGACAGCCCTGACTCGGCTCTTGATTTGTCTTATGGCAGCTTTTCTGTATGTGAAAATCACAATGAAAATCGACCAAGCGTGCAGGTTTCGCTGCTCAGGAAACAAGAATTCGCACCTGGCACACACCAGTTATCGGCTTTCAGCACCCCACTCGAAATGAGGAGATACGCGCTGGTAGCGATTGGTGGTGGCTTCGGCAGCTTACTGCGCTTCGCTATTGCTCAGTGGATGGCTCCGATGCCGGTTTGGTCTCCATTATCGATTCTCTTGATCAACGTGAGCGGATGCTTTCTGATCGCTTTTCTTAATTTTGTTTCGGATCCGGCGGGTGAAATCTATCTCGGACCGAATAGTCGCGTGTTTCTCATGGTCGGTGTCTGCGGCGGTTACACCACGTTTAGCACTTTCAGCCTGATCTCCTTTAACGCCCTGCGCCATAATACCGTGCTGGATTTATGGCTCAACATTGGCCTGTCGCATCTCCTTTGTTTGTTGGCTATTTGGATCGGAGCGCTGGTTGCGTCCGTTCTTCCCCGAGCAGTTGCGATTTTTGCCCGTTGGCTTCGCAGCTAGATGAAATCCGACAGAAAATGCTGGCAACTATTTTAGTATTCATCGGCGGTGCGCTAGGTAGTATCTGGCGGTTTTGGTGGTCCGGGTGGGTCGCGGAGCGATTCGGAGAGACTTTTCCCTTCGGCACGTTAGTCGTCAATGTGGTCGCATCGGCTTTACTCGGACTGGTATCTGGGTTGATATTGCGCCTTGGCGCTACGGACACCGCCGCGGCGTTACAACAATTTATTTCAGTTGGCGTGTGCGGCGGCTTAAGCACGTTTTCGTCGTTCAGCCTGCAAACCTGGAACCTGCTGATGGAAAGACGCTGGCTAGCCGCAATCGCAAATATAATTGTTTCAACTGCGGTCTGTCTCGCGTCGATCGCGCTGGGATGGCAGGCTTCTGTTAGTGTTCATCTATAATCCAATCATGCGCATATGGAACTTCCTCAAGACGCGCTGCTTTTGAGAATCTTCATCGGCGAGAAGGATGAATATGAAGGGCAATCGCTCTTTAAGGCTCTGGTATTGAAGGCGCGCGAGATGCATTTGGCCGGTGCAACGGTATTCCGCGGTCCCTTGGGATTTGGAAGGTCGAGCCATCTTCAAACCAGCGGGATTCTGCGCCTTTCGTTCGACCTGCCTATGGTGATAGAGATTGTCGACACGGAAGAGAAGATCCAGAGCTTCGTGACCCAAATCGAAAGCATGGTCGGCGGCGGTTTGATTACCGTCGAACGGGTCCAGGCAATCTTCTACAAGGGTCGCGAGGAGACTGATGGGTGATTGGTCCGCTCCTAGCGCCTGCGCATTTGCGTCGACCTAAGGATAGGTAATTCTTTGCCCCGTAGGGACTGAACGATCGTAGCCTGGCAGTTTACTGCCTGGGAAAGGTTAGAAAAAACGTTTCGTCTCCGCCGCGGCGGATGTGATCGGGTTCGTGCGTCTTAATATGCCGAATGAGGCGGCATCGGACCCAATGAGATCAAACCGTCTCTACGAGACGGACTCATTTTTCTTGCCTATTCCAGGCAGTAAACTGCCAGGCTACGATCGGTAGTCCCTACGGGACGAAAACCCCGGGCCCTTAGGTTGACGCGCATGGGCAGCCGCCGGACCGCTACCGGGACCAATCACCTGCTTAATGCTGATAGCGAATGATCTGCGCGCGCTCCATCGTGATTAGCCCGCGCCGCATCATCTTGCGGACCTCAGGCAAGAACTCTCGGATAGTATCGGGAGTATCCACGATCTCCACGATCATAGGCAGATCCAGCGAAAGCCGCAGGATGTTCGAGTTGTGGAGATGATGGGAGCGGCCAAATCCCATCGGGCCACGCAATACGGTGGCGCCAGCAAGCTTCAACTCCCGTGCCCGATGCACGATGGCCTTGTAAAGAGGGCGATGTTTGTACTCGTCGGCCTCTCCGATAAAGATACGGAGTAACAGACATTCTTGCGGTAGGTCGCGCGTCCGCAAAGAAGGCGACTGCTCTGGGGAAGATGCAGTCTGAGGGGTTGTAACCATAAGGGGAGTAAATTCCCTAAGCGGTTCACCAACACCTTAGCAACAGATGAGGTCAGAGTAAAATAATACGGTCAGCGGAAGAAAATCGATACTAGGCAATCCGCTACTCGCCTTCATCAAACAGGTCGATCAGTTGTGCCTTTTCCATGGTGATCAGCCCGCTCGGCATCATCTCCTCGAGTATTGGAAGAAAAGCGTTGACCTTCTCAGAGCTGTCAACAATCTCGATTACAACTGGTAGATCAGAGGAAAGTCTCAGCGGATTTGCCTGATGCAGTCGGCTCGATTTCCCGAACCCGAGAGTGCCATGTAAGACCGTAGCGCCAGCTAACTTCAAGTCACGCGCCTTTAATACGATGGCTTCAAACAGTGGGCGATGGTGGTACCGGTGTTTATCGCCGGTAAAGATTCGCAAGAGAATCGACTCATCCGGGCTTGCAGCCATTTCAGACGTGAAGCTAACGGAATCAAGCCACCGGTTCAAGTTGTCAACAGAACCCGCGATCGAGCAAAAAATGATCGGCTGACAAGTTTTTAGTTGTCTGGCCAAGGGTATTTGCATATGTAAGTTTCAGGCAATGGAGTTTGCCTTCCCTAAAAAAGGGAAAACCGCCTGACCAAATTCAGAGCTAATGACTCCTGTTGGCGTGATTATTACGCAGACAGGAGTTTTTTTATGCTCAGTTTCGTCTGGGTCAGGGCGGGAAGTACGATCAAGAGCCGTAGGAGGACGCTTACCTCCGCGACGCTAAAGAGTTCTTGCACTCACATTCGTCCGAGAACGGCAAGTTTCCCTCGTCGAGGGCGCTGTCCGATTGGCGACGGGCGGGGAGGAGCGCGCCGTGTTTAATCGGATCCTTTTCAATCTGATTCAGGTTCTTGTGGTCATGGCTTTTGCGCCGCTCGTCTCCGGCGTCGTGACTCGTCTGAAAGAGATCATACAGTCGAAACGTGGTCCTAGTATCTTCCAGCCTTATCGAGATCTTTGGAAGCTATTCCATAAGGACGAGGTGATTTCTGCAGAGAGTTCATGGCTCTTCCGCTTCACTCCGTATCTGTTGTTTGTTGTACCGATCTTCGTCACGCTTCTCATTCCGGTTTTAACTACTTATCCGTTGTTTTTCGCTTTTATGGGAGACATGCTAGGAGGCGGGTTTGTGCTCTCTCTTGGCGGTTTTTTTGCCGTGCTGGCTGCCGTCGACACCGGTAATCCGTACGGTCCTATGGGCGCGAGTCGAACACGCATGGTCAGCTTCCTGCCTGAGCCGGTATTCATGATCGTATTTTTCACCGTCTCATTTGTTGCAGGTTCAACTATTCCTTACATCGTCCAACAACATTGGGTCACGCCGGTGGCGAATTTTTTTGAGCCATCTCACGTGTTACTGATGCTCGCTTTCTTGATGTTAATTCTGGCGGAAGGTGGTCGCATTCCGGTAGATAACCCGACCGGTCATTTTGAATTAGCGATGATTGATGAATCGAAGTCGCTAGAGTACTCGGGCCGCCGATTTGCGCTCGTAAAGTGGGGTGGCTACATGAAGTTCTTCGTGTTGCTTTGCATCTACCATAACGTCTTGGTGACGCCCTGGGGGCTGGCTCAGTCGCAGACGCTAGGCGCGGTTTTGCTGGCGATTCCGCTAGTGCTTTTGAAGATCCTTTGCTTTGTCATCGTGTTGGTGATCATTGAATCATCGGCGGCATTTTTGCTACTCCAGGTGCGCGACTATAAACGACTCTTTGCCTACTCAACGGTAGAGCATATGGGTATCATTTTTGTGGCGGCGGGTTTTGGAGTGGGTGGAAATTACAGTGCGCTGCTCCAAATCATTGGCCACAGCTTGACCAAATCATTCTGTTTCTATGCGGCCGGTCTGGCGCTGCTTGTGTTGGGAACGCGAGAGATCGCCGCGGTTCGCGGGTTGATTCGAACCTCCCCATTTGCCGCAACGATGTTGCTGCTTGGCGCCCTGGCCATCGGGGGCGCACCGCCCTTTGCCGTTTTTCTCAGTGAATTTTCAATCTTCCGCGCGGGCCTGGAAGGCAAAGATTATGTAACCGTAGCGCTGTTAGCAATCTTCATCGCCGTCGCTTTCTTCGGCATTTTGTTACACGTCAACCGCATGGTGTTTGGATCTCCAACGCCCTCTTCAACCGAAACGGATCGCAAACCGTTACCATTCACTTGTGTACTGACGCTGTTCATCGCTGCAGTCCCCGTCCTGGTTTTGGGAGTTTACCAGCCCCAAGCTCTGCATGTTCTACTGGATCTCGCCGCGGCGCAGTTGGCTCCTCTGACTTCATCATGAAGATCTCCGATCTCCAATCACAGGTTGAACAGCGTTGGCCTGGCCGGACCAAATTCGGGATCGATCTAGCGAGCTCAACTTGCGAAATCGAGTGTTCTCAAGCGGTGCTGGGAGAACTGTGTGGCCGCCTTTTTCTATCCTGGAATTTCAGTTTTGCCGGACTGATCGTCGAAGAACTCTCGAATAAGTGGCAGCTACGCTACTGTTTCTACGGTGATCAATCCACCGGGTTGGTTCATGTACTTGTCGAGGCACAACTCGATGAGCGCACGTTCCCAAGCATTGTGAAGTTTGTTCACGCTGCCGATTGGCATGAACGCGAGGCCGAAGACATGTTCGGTTTAGTCTTCGAAGGTCATCCTTTTCTTGGTGATTTCGTGCTGCACGACGATGCCTGGCAGGAAGGCGTAGAACCGATGCGGCGGAGCTTTAGTGCGCAGACACCTGTCACCGAGCGACGGCCAAAAATGGACTGGCGTCCTCGACGTATCGTGCACGAATCAGGAGCTTTCGTCATGCCGATCGGTCCGGTATTTTCCGGGTTAGCCGAGTCGGTGCATTTCCAATTAGAGACCGTGGGCGAAGACGTGATCAGCTCGACTCCGCGGCTTTTCTACAAATATCGTGGCATCGAGAAAATAGCGGAAGGGCGATCGGTGGATAACGTTTTGTTGCTTGCAGAACGTTTCTCGGCGACGACGGCATTTGCTCACGGACTTGCCTTTTGTCACGCGATAGAATCGATAGGTCAGGTAGAAGTCCCTGTCCGTGCACGTGGGTTGCGGATCTTTGTGGCCGAGCTGGAACGTTTTCGCCATCACGTCGGTGCTATTGAAGCTATTTGTGAATCGACCGCTCTCAGTGTTGCGGCTAGCCAATGCGCGATCCTGGAAGAAGAATTGTTGCGGGTAAGCGGAGCGCTGACCGGACATCGCTATTTGTTTGGGTTGGTGAGTCCGGGAGGCTTGACCAAAGATCTCAGCGATACGGCTTGCACTGAGGCTCTAGGAGCCAGTCAACAGATCCTCGAGAAATTGAATGAACTGGAACGCATGCTGCGCTTTTCCAGCAGCTTCTTGGATCGCTTAGAAGAGGTCGGTTTCATTCCCGAACGGAACGCTATGGTATACGGTTTGGTAGGACCGATCGCGCGCGCATCTGGTTTGACGCGCGATTTGCGCAAAGCACAATCGTACGACGGATACGAAGATCACACGTTCGAAGTCCCGGTCGAACGGGAAGGCGACGGTTATGCCCGGCTTCGGATCTTGTTTCGAGAGACGCGCGAAGCGGTTCTTCTAATGGGGCATGCTCTGAGGGCTCTGAGAACTGGACCCATTGCAGCACCGGTTCCCTTGCCGGCCGGCGCCGCCTTAGGATGGGTTGAAGCTCCACGGGGCGCGGCCTTTCATTGGGTTCGAGTTGAAGGAGACGGAACTGTTAGTCGCTATCGCATCTCGCCACCTTCGTTTTTCAACTGGCACGGCTTTCACCTGAGCGTGGAAAACTTCGCTTTCCAAGATTTCCCAATCATTTTGGCAACGATGGACCTTTCAGTGGCGGAAAACGACCGATGAAGCGTGAAGGTTCGAAGTGCCGGGTTGGAACGCCACTTCGAACCTAGAACCTTAACCCCTAAACACACCAGATGATCCAGTGGGTAAACCGAGGTATCCGGACCGGCATCAAGACAACGATCTATCCGACTAGCCCCGAAAACGCCGCGGGTGTCACGCCGGGTCTTCCTCAAGGCGGGACGCATTCGCCAGAGGAAGTTCAAGCGTTAGTCGAAGGTTGCCCGACTCACGCAATCAGCGGCCAAGATGATCAAGTCTCCATCGATTATCGCCGTTGTGTGCATTGTTTCCGCTGCCATCGGCAGCTCACTGAAGCGTTCGGGTGGTCGCAGGACTATGAATGGGCGGGCGCAAACGAGACCAGAGATCCTCGGAGGACTTTCGGGAAAGAATTCAATCGTTCAATTTATATCCTGGTTGTTGACGCCGGGGATTGCGGCGCCTGCCTCAATGAAGTGAAGCAGCTCAATAATCCGTATTACAATATGCATCGGCTCGGCTTTTTTATCACGCCGACACCTCGTCATGCCGACATATTAGTGGTGGTGGGTCCGGTAACGGACCACATGCGTGTTGCTTTACAGAAGACTTATGAGGCTATGCCGCATCCGAAGAAGGTTGTGGCCGTTGGCGCCTGTGCATTGTCTGGTGGCGTTTTCGGACCGAGTTTTGTGAGTGAAGCCGGGGTCGCGAAAATACTTCCTGTGGATGTTGAAGTTCCCGGCCAGCCACCGCCGCCATTGGCGATTTTGCATGGATTGCTCGTAGCCGTAGGGCGGAGATCACCGGCGGTTTTGTTTTCTCCGGCGACCACCCCGCCAATTGGGGAAGAACCGCTAACCAGCCCTCGCGCACAATGAGTCCTGCCACCATTTTATTGGGTTTATTCCTTCTATTATCCGTTGGCGGTGTGATCCTCTCCTTTGTTCAGCCGGTAGAACCCACTCCAAAGACTATCGCCTGGATCAGTGGGATAGCCGCCGTTATCGTGATCGGGCTTGGCGCCATCAGCATGGTCAGCCCGGTTCCGTTTAGTGCGGTACTTTGGAATATTCCGTCGGTTGGCCCAATCCTTTTACGAGCTGATCCGTTGTCGGGCCTTTTTTTACTTCTCACAGGATTAGTCTTTCTGGCTGCTTCTATTTTCGCCGCTAACGCGCTGCTTTCTCTGGCCGGGCGTTCCAATGCTCGCGTTTATGCGGTATTCCATTTTGGCCTGTTCATCTCAATCGTTTGGCTATTGATGGCGAGCGACGTCTTCTCGTTTCTGATCGCCTGGGAATTGATGTCGATTCTCTGTTACCTGCTCGTGAGTTTTCCGAGGTCGTTGCCTGACAGAACCGTGCAACCTATCGATGCGAAGCTCCTCCGGAAAAGCGAGCATCAGGAAGAGCCGAATGCCAAACCCGGTTATTTGTTGCTGGCCACTGGTGAAGTAGGCGCACTGGCTATGGCAGTGGGCCTGCTCTTGTTGGCGGTCGGAGCCGGTTCGCTCGACTTTGCTGGCCTGAAGGCCGCGGCGCCTTCACTTAGTGAGAGCGTTCGGTGGTCGGCTTTTTTGCTAACCTTTTTTGGTTTTGGCGTAAAGGCTGGCCTGGTGCCAGTGAACTTCTGGCTGCCATATGCTTACACGGCGGCGCCGGCCACATTTGTTCCGGTCCTAGCCGGGGCTACATTGAATCTTGGACTCTACGGCATCTTCAGGGTTAACGCGGATTTATTACCTGCGACCTCCGCCGGTCCCGGAATCGTAGTACTCGTCATTGGTACCCTGTCAGCGTTAGTCGGTATTCTCTATGCCACGACTGATAATGATCTGAAGACTTTACTTGCGCACAGCTCGATAGAGAACGCCGGGGTCATAACCGTTAGCCTTGGTGCCGGCATGGTCTTCGCGGCCGCCGAGAAACCAATGTTAACGGCGATCGCTTTTCTAGTGGCGTTGTACCATCTGACTAACCATTCCTTATATAAGACACTTCTGTTTATCGGCGCAGGAACGATCGAGCGAAGCACCGGTACCCGGAGTCTCGATCTACTCGGCGGGTTGATCCGGCGGATGCCATGGACGGCAGCAGCTTTTCTTGCGGGAACACTATCCATCGCTGCTCTACCGCCTTTCAACGGTTTTGTTAGTGAATGGTTGACGCTCCAAACATTCTTGCGCAGCGCAGAGCTTTCTTCAGTCGGTACTAAAATCGTGTTCGCGTTATGCGGGGCCGGGCTGGCGCTAACCGCAGCGTTAGCAGTTACCTGTTTCGTTAAGATGTTTGCCATGGGCTTTCTCGGTGTGTCGCGTTCAGATCAAGCTGAAGAAGCCGTTGAATGCGGGTCCACTGCCCGCGTCGCTATGGGGTTCCTGGCGGTACTCTGCCTCTTGCTTGGCGTATTTCCGACGTATGCCATCGGCCTGCTAGACAACGTTGCCAAACCGTTGAGCCATGCTAGTGCTGCATCCGCATTGGTGCCGCCCTTCTTCGCGAGCTCACCGGACCACACAGAGTTACCCGGCGCGTTTGCAGGCGAATTTCACGATCTCGGAGCTCAAATTGGACAGAGCATTCTACCAGGACCCGGCCTGGTAATTTTGCATCGCGGCGGCGCAGCAAACCCAGTCGTTTTTGCCGCTGCGCCAACTTACCTCATTCTCATCTTGGCCGTGCTCGTAATCGTTACTTTCCTTGTGGTGCGTTTGGCGCTGGCCAAAGGGCGATCGGTCAGGAGGCAGCCTTGCTGGGATGGAGGGATTCTTCGTTTGCTGCCGGAGATGACTTATACCGCGACCGGTTTTTCAAATCCAGTTAGGGTCGTTTTTCAGGCGATTTTTCGCCCAACCATCAGGGAAAACACACGGCAGACTGTTGCCGAGCATTTTCGCACGGCCATCCATCGTGAACGCGAAGAGGTACACATCGTGGAACGCTTTGTGTTGAAGCCGTTCCGCGAGCTGGCTTTCCGTTTTGCCCGTTTGTTGGCTCGGATGCACCAAGGTCGGATCAATGCCTATACCGGCTACGTGCTCCTTGCGCTGTTATGTGCACTCTTGCTGGGCTTGTTTCTATGAAACTACTTGTGATCTCGGACATTCACGGGAACTGGGCTGCGTTGCAGGCTGTACTAAAAGCCGAACCCGATGTTGATCGGATCTTATGTTTGGGGGACTTGGTCGATTATGGACCCGAGCCTGTCGCGTGCGTTGGTTGGGCGCTCCGGCAACAAGGAAGTAACACGATCCTCCTGCAAGGGAATCATGACTGGGGTGTAGCGGAAAAGAGAGACCCCCGAGCTTCACCTCCCTATCGTGAACTGGCTGCGGTGACCCAGACGTTCTGTCTCACGGTTCTGTCCCCCAAGATGCAGGCGTTCCTCCGTTCACTGCCCCATGTTATCTCCTTCCATTTAGGAGAGCATCGGTGCTTTGCCTGTCACGCCACACCAAGCGGGCCGCTGTTTCACTATATGCACGGATCCGACAAAGAGCTGCAGAACGAGCTAGAGATTGCTGACTGGCCAGATTTTCTCTTTCTAGGACACACGCACTGGCCATTGGTAAGACGCATCGAAAAAAGTGTTATAGTCAATCCGGGCAGTGTTGGCCAACCAAAGGATGGTGATCCTTCGGCCAGCTATGCCGTCTGGGAAGACGGCCAAATTTACCCGCGCCGTGCCGTTTATCCCGTCGAACATACTGCGCGCTCTTATGCCAGCACTCCGCTAAAGGCATCGGATATCCATTCGCTTGTGACTGTTCTTCGCACCGGTGGCGAATTACCGTCAATTCCGCCATGATTCGGAAGCACATGCGGACGCCGATCACCCGCTTTGTGGGCCGGACTATGGCCGCGGCTGATTGAAACGAATTTCTATACGGTAATGGGGTTTACCGCTTGCGGCGACGAGCCGTGGGAACCGCTCAATGAGCTGATAACCCCTGTTTGTTTAAAACAGGTAACCGTCATGCTCAATATTCACATTCCCATTCGATCTGGTTCGCAGCGCAGTTCAACGCTACTCCCGACTATACAAATCCAGAAGAAACAAATCAGAGGGGTCGGCTCAGGCCAAAGAAAAGAATTCAATCCCAGCGAATCAAGACGCTCAGGCAACTAAGCAACCGGAGACGTCCGGGACCAGACTAGACTGGATATTCGTTTTCCTTCGTGGAATCGCGCGAGCTGGTGCTATCGGGCTGTTCGTAGCCTTAATACTCGCACTAATGCCTTGGTTTGCTCCAGATATCCAAGGGTTCCAAACGCGTTTGGTCGATTTCATTCAGCAATATGCGATACCGATCTGTTCCGCGTTGTTAATTTGGTATGGCCTGCGAGCGGTGCTCTGACGCGGAACCCGCATGTTCTACACCCGAGGGCTCTCCAAATATTTGATTATAAAGATCCTCTCCGTAACTGGTTTCCAATGGTTCGGCCTCGACTAACTTAAACGTGCGAGTCCCATCACTTTCTCTTTCTGCCCGAAGAAAAAGCGTATTCTTCTGCCTCTTGGCGTGGAACCCAGAGGCGAATGTGTACTGATGGCTAACAAAAAAGATCTTATACCCCTTTTCCAGCAAAGCCGACACAATTTGCCTGGCGACCTCCGATCCTTCTCGTTCGTTCGTAGCCGCAAACGATTCGTTAAATAGCAACATCGAATTCGGGATCAAATGTTCGGCGATCTCGATCATTCTGGTTAGCTCTTCGTCGAATTTCCCACTCTTCATGCTCGCGTCCTCCTCGCGCTTGAAGTGCGTAAACACACTCGGACACATATTGGCCGAAAAGGACTCCGCGGGAACGAACATGCCCGCTTGCATCATCAATTGAGCCAGACCGACGCCCCGTAAAAACGTGGACTTTCCACCCTGGTTAGCACCCGTAATGATAATAAGATCTTTTTCGTCCGCATTGGCGTCATTTCCGATCACTCTCTGTCGCAAACACAACGATAAACAAACATCGTACAGTCCGTGAAAAGAATGCTTTCGTTCGGTTGCAGGTAGCGGCTCTGGCCAGCAGATCGGTTCCCCTTTCTTCGCCAGTTGTTCCCGCAAATTCAGGCAGCCGATATAGAACGCAAGTTCAGCTGTCAATATCTTGAAAAAATCGAGGATATGATCGGTAGACTGCGCAAGCGAATTCGCTACAAGGTTAATCCCCCGGTCGTTCATTTCGGACAAAGCTCTGGCGCCGTTTTCGTCACGGGGATCCAAAACAAACGTGTAGCCGGACTCTCTTATCCCAAAATACTGCTGAAGCCAGGAAATAAGCCAATGCTGTTTGGTTCGCGATTTCCTGAGGACATAGTTCTCTCCTTTATTACCTTTACCCAAGTGCGCACTGATCAACACGCCGGCGCGGAACTTCATTTCCTTTAGGTGAGCCTTTACACTGGCGAAATATTCGTCGGTTAGCTCCGCCTCCAGCATAGCGAACAAATTTCTAAAGCCCTCGGACTCGAACTTTGCGCCGTACTGCTCTGATGCCGACCTGAATTTTCGCAGGACCTCGATTAGATAGTTCAACACTTCGATTCCCCGGCTGAGGATCCCGGTCGGATATTTGCTGGCGAAAACCCAGGAACCCTTTCTTTCGCATTGGATTCCTTCTCTAGCCAGTGCATAGAGCCCTCGGGCGATCTCAGGATTCGTCAGGCAGTCCTTCAGGATACTCTGCCGATACAAAATAGTACCCAAATCGTTGTCCAAGCTACCGAGGACAACCGATTCGGCGACGGATAGCAGGAACTCGTCGCGATTAGCCATCGCGCTGAATAGGGTGTCCAGTGCTAAATCCGGGATAAGGGTATTCTTGCTCGACGGCGGTGTTTGCCGAAAATCAAAGTCGCGGTCTCGGCAAAGCAGAAATGCTTTCATGGTTTTATGCGGGCCTTCAATTGCTCGAATGTGAGCTCGTGTTTTTCAGCGAGGGACAGCGCGTAAGAGAGTCCGGCTGCCGGTCTTCGCAAGACCTTAAAGGTCCTTATAGTCGGGTCTTCAGGATCGACCATGCTGACCAAACTCACTACGTGGTGGGAAAATGAAGCTAACTCGTCGACAAAAGTTACCCAGAGGCACACGGCATCTCGCTGGATGATTTTCTCGATCACCTTCTTGCTGAGAAACAACGCGTCTCGAAGAGTAGTAGAGGTAAAAATCTCATTCATGATAATGAGGCTGTTCGAAGTAGCCTCTTCCAGAATTTCGTGGATTCTCCTCACGTCATCTTGGAGCTTTCCCTGCAGGTTCGCCATGTTCTCCTGCTTCTCAAAATGGGTCAGGATTTTGTCGAAGAGGAACAGGCGCGACTCTTTACCCGGGACCAGACAGCCGATGCTAGCCAGGTAGTGAATCTGGCCAAAAGCGCGGGCGAAAGTAGTTTTCCCACCCTGATTCGGACCTGACACCACGAATATCCGCTCCGGATCTTTCAGGTAGAAATCGTTGCAAACAGTCCCCGCGCTGGTGATCGCTAGCTGGTGAGCCAGGGCCAGATCGAACCCTTCAGAGTTGTAAACCTCTTTCGACTGATTGGAGATTTCCGGATAGCAGAATTTCAATCCGGTACGCTCGATAGATTCGCAATATTCGAGATAAGCAATATAGAATTGGATCTCGCGGTCGAAACGTTCGATGGTCTTATCTAGATAGTCAGAATTGCGGTCGTAGAGTTCATCCAGGTAAGTGAAGATCTCCGGATATAACCGGACTACGAATTCCAGGATCTTGGCTTCGATGTGATTCATCTGCAGCCGGTTTTCAAAGTCAACTTTGTAGGTTTTTACCGCTCCCTGCTTGAATTTCTGAAACGTCTCTTCGACCTCGGCGGTGTAATCGACTTGGTCTTCATACCTACGCACCGTGAAACCTCCAAGTCGGACGTTCACCGTATAAGTGATTGACGATAGATCCGTGTTCAGTTTTTGGACTTCCGCCAGCAGCGACCGGAAGGGCTCGGATTCAATGTACCTTTGTAGATAACTCCGAAAACTGGTGAAACCGCGCGAGCGAAGACTGACCAGTAAGAGCTCCTGAGCAAAGCTGACAACAGCCTCACAATAAGTTCCCAAGGCGTCCAGAAAGTAGCGACGCTTTTGATAGTTGTAGTACACCTTGCCTGCGGTGGTGAGGTGCTCGCGCATTTCCCCCATTTTTGCCGCAAATGATCTTACAGATTCCAACAATCCTGCGGCCTCCAGATCGTGAAACACTTCATAACGGTAGGCGATTGCATCGATGTCGCGTAACGGAGTGTAAAAAAAACGCTTCAGGTCGTAGCCAGCCTTGCCGAGGGTAATACCCTCAACGATCTGATCAAGGTTCAGGTCACGAAAAAAGTCAGGAGTCTCCGTCGTTTCCTGATTTATGCAATCTCCGGGCTTCGCAAAGAGTATACTTTCGAAAGCCGGAGCTTCTTCCGTCGTTGTTTCGATTAGATCATCCAGTGTGGCGTCATACTTCATGACGGCCTCCCGACAAGTCTCGGATCATTGAGCGGTTGAGTCTGTTCCATGACGGATTGAGAGATAGATGTGGTCGTACTGAGAGAAGTCGGACCTTGGGTCCGCCCAACATCGGTTTAACGAGGCTCCGCAGAGGCGGTTCAATATGGAGACCAAAAAATGGGCGCGCTACGCACATTGCTATCTGAAAACCCCAAATGGCTGGCTGGATTCATTCAATTCTCCTAGTGGTTGCGAGTTGTTCACACTAGGAGTCATCAGCCCGAACAGGGTGGTTTGCCGTCTCCGGCGAGGCTAACTCCATAGCCTCCTTCAAAGAAGCTAAGGGATACTCGGATGGAAATCAATAGCTCTTGGCGGACCGCGCGGGAGGCGCTATGATGACAGTGGCAATGGAGTTTGCCGTCCTGGCTTCGCTCGGGACATCGCGGAACCCGCTGATAACTCCTGTTCATCATTTTCCGATGCACAGAGACCAACTACTCCAAGAACTGCGGCGGTTGCATCGCCATGAGAGGAATGTCCTATTGGTCGGGCCGGCCGGAATCGGTAAAACCACACTTTTGCGGACTCTCAGCGAGACTCTACCGCTCACCATTTGCGATGAAACGTCCAGCCTCGGCCGGCTTTGCGACTGCCTGGGGAACCGGATCGGATGGTCTCACGAGAAATTGGGCATCATCGTTCGCAAGAACCGATTACTCCGGTATTTGAGAACGCATCCAGATCCGATCGTGTTGGATCACGTGGCCGAAACGGGGCCGCGGGTGGCGCGCTTCATTGGTCACCTGCTCGACGATCTGTCCGTCTGGATCGTGTGCCGTTCCGATCGCCGTCGAGATATCGGCCATGTGTGGGAAAATCTTTACCGGTTTGTTCGTGTCGAGATACCACCCTTCACAGAGAGAGAGGCTGCAAACCTAATTGAGGTCGCCGTTGATTCTGGAAAAATCCAACCAGATGCGGTTCGGCATTGCGCGGTTTTCTACCGTATAAGCCAGGGCTCACCCCATATTTTGCAAGAACTCATAACCGAGCTCGCCGCTCGTAAATATAACCTGAACAGTACAGCCGGCCTGAGGCTCTTGGAACTGGACCGAACGATTCACAAACTGGGGAACTTTGACAGGCCAGCCCCTTCGACATCAGGGTAGACTTTCGCGCTTGGACTCGTTTAAGCTCGCCGGGGTTGGTAGACGATCTATCACTCAACCGTGCAAGACGGTCGTCTATCCGATCTTATGAAACTGAAACTGTTCTTTCTCTGGCTAAGCCTAGTGTGGGTATGTCACTCATCCTTCGCTCAAGAGGCAACCCGGGCACAGGAGATCGAGAAGATTGAGGCGGGACTCAAGTGGACTACCGGCCGGGTCGTTTTAGGCAACAACCTGGCCGAGGTGAATCTCGCTGCTAGTTACCGGTACCTGGGGCCGGAGGACGCGCGAAAAGTTATCGTCGACATCTGGGGTAATCCACCTTCCCGGGGAGACACTTTGGGCATGATTTTCCCCGCCGACGTCGAGCCGGCTCAGCCCGGTGGCTGGGCCGTCGTCCTTACCTATAAAGAGGACGGCTACGTCAAGGACAACGATGCAGCAAAAATCAATTACAACGATCTCCTAAAGCAGATGCAGGAGGCGGTCCAGCGCGAGAACGAAACTCGGGTTAAACAAAATTTTCCTAAAGTGGAGCTCGTGGGTTGGGCAGCGGCTCCTCGATACGATCAACAGACCCACAAGCTTTACTGGGCTAAGGAATTCGACTTCGGCGGCGGATCTATCCACACACTTAACTACGACGTACGGGTGTTGGGCAGGAAGGGGGTGCTTGCGATCAATGCGGTCGCATCGATGAGTCAATTGACGGAAATCCAAGAGCGGATGCCGGAAATCATCTCGATGGTCAACTTTCTGCCCGGTAGTCTTTACGCAGATTACCAGCAAGGTAACGATAAGGTTGCGGCCTACGGTTTGGCTGCTCTCGTTCTGGGCGGTGTCGCCGCCAAAGCCGGGCTGTTCAAGGGTTTGATCGCACTGATATTGGTGGGCAAGAAGTTTATCATTCTTGCTGCTATCGCGGCTGGAGGCTTTTTTGTGAAACTTTATCGAAAGTTCAGGAAACCCAAGCCGGAGTCTCTAACTGATACGGCTCCGTTGGACCCTCTTCTAAGAAGACCTCCCAGCCAAGACTAAGTAATTAGTGATCGTCTAAAGGCAGCGTGCATCGGCGGAAAACAAGGGCGCGCCTTTCTCGCGCAGCGACTACCTTTGGATGATTACTTTTAAACTATGTTATCTTCTTTCTCGCTTTTCGATTTCGGTTGTTGGCTTGTCGTGTTCTTGCTCTCGATGAGCGCACACGAGGCGTCTCATGCCTACATTGCGAAGGTGCTTGGCGATCCGACGGCATATCTGGGGGGACAGGTCACCCTCGATCCTATTCCACACATCCGCCGAGAGCCATTTGGCATGCTACTTCTGCCGATTATTTCCTATCTGGCGTCGGGCTGGATGATCGGTTGGGCTAGCGCACCTTACAATGCAGCCTGGGCTGGGCAATATCCGCGCCGGGCAGCGGTGATGGCATTGGCTGGACCGGCGGGGGACGTTGC
>Ga0210396_10001400_pt1 | contig 26375 bp, 26 predicted proteins | sample IncBWH17OmetaG_FD_155466 | JGI IMG/M metagenome (GOLD analysis project Ga0210396, IMG submission 155466) | Forest soil microbial communities from Barre Woods Harvard Forest LTER site, Petersham, Massachusetts, United States - Inc-BW-H-17-O ... | reverse complement strand
ATGCTATTGCGCAAAAGACGATTGAGTTGCTGGATACTCCCGCGATCCGCCACGCCATGCGGAAACGCGCTTATCTGTTCGCGCGGGAGATGATCTGGAAAAGAGTCGCGCAAGGTTACATGGAAAGTTTTACACGAGTTCGTAGCGACCGTATGGAACACCCGCGAGTTCAGTTCATGGCGCGCGCTGCTCACAAACTGCTCAACCAGCTACCCGAATTAAAGGTCACTCACGTAAACGCGCTGACCGATGACACGGGGATACTGCAGCACGCGATTTTCACAATCCCCAACCGGGGAGAAGGCTATACGACGGACGACAATGCCCGCGCGCTCATCTTCACGGTACAGCTCGATCAGCTCCGTATAGACCAGCAGGGAATGGACTGTCTTGGAAAGGCTGGGACAGCCAACCCCGATTGGGCTTTCCGTTATTTAGCATTCCTCGAACACGCCTTCGATGCGAAGAGGAAAAGGTTCCGAAACTTCCTGGGATACGACCGTCGCTGGATGGAAGATCAGGGATCGGAAGATTCCCACGGCCGCGCGTTGTGGGCTGTCGGGACGGTATTAGCTAGGTCCGCTAATCAAGGATTAAGGGGGGCGGCGGGGCGTTTGTTCGAGTTTTCCCTGCCGGCTGTTCTTGAGTTCTACAGTCCTCGGGCGTGCGCCTATGGCTTGCTTGGAATCCAAGAGTACCTGCATTCGTACCCTGGTGACCGGGATGCAAAGCAGGTACGGTTAGCGTTGGCTCGAAGACTGCTGGATATGTATGAGTCGACCCGGCGCCCGGATTGGAATTGGTTCGAAGACGTTCTTGCCTACGGGAATGGGAGGCTACCCCAGGCGATGCTGCTGGTAGGTTCGGCTTGCTCGGATGAACGCATGCTCTCGGCCGGACTTGACTCGCTCGATTGGCTTATGAAAACACAGCGCTGCTCGACCAACGGCCACTTCGTGCCCATTGGCTCGCAAGGCTTCTATCGCCGGGGTAGTGAACGGGCGCGCTTCGATCAACAGCCCATTGAAGCGGCCGGCGCGGTGTCGGCGTGCCTTCAAGCCTATCGCGTGACTGGCGACAGCCGCTGGCGCAATGAAGCCTGGTCGGCTTTCAACTGGTTCCTGGGAGACAACGACTTGCAAGTTCCTCTTTATGATTCCGTCAGCGGTGGCTGCCGGGATGGCCTGCACCCTGACCGCGCCAATGAGAACCAGGGAGCGGAATCGACGTTATCGTTCCTGATGGCACTGCTGGAGATGCATTCTCTGCACGAGTCTGAAACAAAGGAAATTCCCTCATGACCATACCCGCTCAGGAGCCAGTGAGCCCTCTGCGCACGCGCTACGAGCCGCTGCTTATTCGGCATTCTGGCAACCCGATCCTGACCAGTAAGGATTGGCCCTATTCCATAAATAGCGTGTTCAATCCGGGAGCGACACTGCTCGCGGATGGCTCGACCCTGCTGCTTTGCCGCGTCGAGGATCGACGCGGCTTGTCGCATCTTTGCGCCGCGCGCTCCCAAAACGGAGTGGATGGATGGCAAATTGATCCTGAACCGACTTTGATGCCTAGCCCGAAGAGTCATCCGGAAGAGATCTGGGGCATTGAAGACCCTCGCATCACGTTCGTTCCCGAACTGCAGCAATACGCGGTTACTTACACTTCCTATTCGCGCGGTGGCCCCGGAGTGTCTCTGGCGTTGACCAAAGACTTTCGAACGTTCGAGCGCTACGGCGTAATTATGTCGCCAGACGACAAAGATTCAGCGCTTTTGCCTCGGCGAATCGACGGATACTGGGCGTTGATCCATCGGCCCGCAACCAGTCTTGGGGCACATATGTGGATTTCCTACTCTCCAGACTTGCGCCATTGGGGCAGACACCGGCTTATGCTGGAAGCCCGACGCGGCGCCTGGTGGGATGCAAATAAAATCGGATTGTCGCCGCCGCCCATCGAAACCTCCAGAGGATGGTTGGTGCTCTATCACGGTGTTCGGCACACGCCCTCGGGCTGTCTCTACCGATTGGGATTGGCGCTCTTCGACCTCGATAATCCGGCAAAATGCCTGCTGCGGGGGGATTCCTGGATCTTTGGCCCCGAGGCGAAGTACGAGGTCCACGGCGACGTGGACGACGTTGTCTTCCCATGTGGCTATACCATGCACGCGGACGGTGACACCCTCAACATCTATTACGGAGCCGCCGACTGCGCGATTGCCCTGGCTCGAGCGAGCGTTCGCTCTCTACTAGCCTGGCTGGATGACAATGGCAGTTGCGAGCGGCGCCAGCGAGCCCAGGATCTGTGAGACAACCTTAATCTTCGCATGTGAGCTATCTTGCTCAGACGCGAGTAGCCAATTTCTGTCATTCTCAATTCTCCTGAGTGTGTAGACAGAGCCACGGACGCTGATTCGTAGCTCTTATTCCAGGTCGCTGCGGGCCCGATCCCACGATCAAGCCACCCCGAGCGATCACATCCAGCCAATCGGCATTCTTCATCCGCGCGTCCGCCCCGAACCTGCGGCGGACGCGGTTCGACCCTAGAAGTTCTCGAACCTCGAAACTACGGCAACACCTCAAGCGAATGAGAGGGTTAGCCAGCAAACAAGAAAGGTCAAGATCATGCCTTTAATTCAACTCCTGGAAATTCTCGTCGTGGTGGGTGTTCTGCTGTGGCTGGTGAATCGCTTCATCCCCATGCAGTCGTCCATCAAGTCAATTTTGAACGGTGTTGTCGTTATCGCAGTGGTTCTGTGGCTGTTGAATGTTTTTGGGCTGTTTCATTCCCTTTCTGGGATTCGTCTCGGAAAAGGATGAGGCGAGCGACTCCACTGTTAAATATGCGTCAGGAAACCCAAACTTTGAATGATGCTAGAGCCAGGCAGATACCTGCCCCCAAGGAGATAGAGTGAAAACAAAATTGTTGTTAGCCGTCGCGGTGGTTCTGAGTTTGCCGGCAGTAGCGCAGACCAACTCTCAAACCACGGTACAGGTTGAGCGCATGAGTCCGACGCCCACATACCGCGTGGTAGTCACCAGCCGGAGCGTGCGAGCCGTCAACTACGAGCACCGCAGTGGAAGTTCGAAACTGGATTTCGCGGGCACCGATCTGATGCCTGGAGCGAACGGCGAAGCGCATGTGAACAGCAAACGGGGATCGATCTCGATCGATGCGTATTTCAGCAATCTGCAAAGGCCGACGACCTTTGGCAACGAGTATCTGACCTATGTCCTGTGGGCCATTTCGCCCGAAGGCCGAGCGGTGAACCTGGGCGAAGTATTGGTAGGCGACGACGATCGCAGCAAACTGCACGTGACCACGGACCTTCAGGCGTTCGCGCTGATTGTTACCGCGGAGCCCTATTATGCGGTTCGGCAACCCAGCAATGCGGTTGTGCTTGAAAACGTGATTCGCGAAGACACCAAGGGCACCAGCGAAGCGGTGAATGCGAAGTATGAACTGCTAGAGCGAGGCGGCTACATTCCCACGGGCTTCAAGTTCGACCCAGTAGTCTTAAATGCTAAGTTGCCGCTGGAATTCTTTGAGGCGCGCAATGCGCTGCGCATCGCTCAATCTGAGGGAGCCGAGCAGTATGCCCCGGACAGTTATCAACGTGCCGTCAAGTTAATGAACAACGCGGATGGCTATGCGGTAGACAAACACATGGATCGCAAGCCGCTGATCGCGGTCTCCCGCGAGGCGGTGCAGACTGCGGAAGATGCGCGCGCCATCGCGGTCAAGAAGATGGATGAAATGCGCCTGGCCAACGAACGCCAGAATTCCGCCGACGCACAGGCGCAATCACAACAGCAGGCGGATGACGCCCGGCGGCAGAAGGAGCAAGCCCAGTCCGACACGGCGCAAGCCGAGGCGGCAAGGGCTCAGGCAGACTCGGACGCGGCAAGAGCTCGATCTGATGCTGCTGATGCGCAGGCTGCAACCGCGAAAGCACAATCTGACATGGCCGATAGCCAGGCTGCATCCGCAAGCGCGGTTTCGGCAGCTCAGGCTGATGCCGAACAGTCCCGTCTGGCAGCGCAACAGGCTCAGTTGAACGCACAACAGGCCGACACCGACAAGGCGGCCATGCGTGCAAAATTGTCGGAGCAATTGAATTCGATTCTGCAGACTCGCGATAGCGCTCGCGGGCTCATCGTCAGCATGTCCGATGTTTTGTTTGACACCGGGAAATATTCACTCAAACCGGGTGCGCGCGAGAAGCTGGCGAAGGTCGCCGGCATTCTGCTCGCTTACCCTGGACTCAATATTGAGGTCGGCGGATATACGGATAACGTCGGCGGCGATGCCATGAACCAAACCTTGTCTGAAAATCGGGCCGGCTCGGTTCGCGATTACCTGGTGCAGGAAGGCGTAGCGACAAGTTCGGTCAGCGCCAAGGGCTTCGGCAATACGTTGCCCGTAGCCTCGAACGACAACTCCGCCGGCCGGCAACAGAACCGGAGAGTGGAACTTCTCGTCTCCGGCGACGCCATAGGCACTCCGGTGAACGCAACCACAGGAAGCTTGCAGTAGGTTCATGCAGCTAATCAAGTCGACAAATGGAGGCAACACCCATGAAACTAGTAGGGATTATCGGTACGGCAGTTCTATCTTTGACCCTAGCGGCTCCCGTCTACGCGCGGCAGGAGCAGCACGACCAGCAGGAAGATAAAGACAAACCTGTCGAGAAGAAAGCTCAACCAGAAAAGCCGGCGAAGCCAGAAGAGAAGAATGCCAAGCCTGAGGAAAAGAACGCAAAGCAAGAGCAGCAACGCGCACCCGAGGCTAAGCCTGAAAAGCAGGCGCAGCGCGCCGGTGGCAACCGCATTCCCGACGACCGTTACAAGGCCAACTTTGGGCAGGGACACACGTTTCGTGTGAACCAAGGGGATTACCGTAATCACCGCTTCGAATACGGTGGCTATTCGTTCGGATTTGTTGGCGCGTGGCCAGGCAACTGGCTCTACACGCAAAACGTTTACGTCATCGACATTGACGGCGTTTATTACTTGTGCAATCCAATGTACCCTGGCGTTAATGTCGAACTCAGCGTCACGCTCTAACGGACCGTCCGTCGTGGCCTGGCACTCTAAACTATGATCGGCGCGGGCCATTGTGGCTCGCGCCGGTTGCTTTTCGGCACCTGCAACGTTACCAGGCGACATTCACCAAAGTGAGCATTACTGCTCAGACTGAGCATTGCGTCCCGTGGAATCCTTGAATTTGACCCATCGCCCTCAATCCACGCAGCCCGCCGCAGCTAAGCTCAACCGGGCAATCGAAGGATGATCTGGCAAGGTGATTAAAATGCGTATCTCCCGTTTTCTGTCGTTAGCGCTTCTGATACTGGCCGTACCGGCCGCTTTATTTGCGCAGTTCGGCGTGTCGATCACGATCGCTCCGCCAGCACTGCCTGTTTACGAGCAGCCCATGATCCCCGCCGCCGGCTATTTGTGGATGCCCGGCTATTGGGCGAGTGGCGATGAGGGCTATTTCTGGGTACCTGGCACATGGGTCGAGCCGCCTAGCGCTGGTTTGCTCTGGACGCCCGGTTATTGGGGTTGGGGCGGGAACGCCTTTGCCTGGAATGAAGGCTACTGGGGCGAAAGCGTCGGCTTCTACGGTGGCGTCAACTACGGCTTTGGCTACGGTGGTGTCGGCTACGGTGGCGGATATTGGAACAACGGAGCCTTTTACTACAACCGCTCGGTGAATAACGTGAACATCACGAACGTCACCAATGTCTATAGCAAGACGGTGATCAACGAAACCACTGTCAACCACGTCAGCTATAACGGCGGCCAAGGTGGAATTAGCGCCCGCCCAACCACTGCGGAAGAAACTGCGATGCACCAGCAGCACACGCCGGCGACTGCGATGCAAACCCAGCATGTGCATGCTGCCAGTACCAACCACGCACTTCTGGCGTCTGTGAACCAGGGACGTCCGGCGGTTGCGGCAACTGCAAAGCCCGGCGAGTTTAGCGGTAAGGGAGTGGTAGCGGCTAGGCAGGCTGGAGCACCTTACAAGGCTCCCGTCGCCGCGAACAAGGCCCCTGCAAACAGGCCAGCCAACGTTAAGGCAGCCGAGAACAAGGCGACTGAGAACAAAGCCGCGGAGAACAAAGCTCCTACAACCCGGTCGAACGAAAACAAGGCGGCAGAGAGTAAAGCCGCTGCACCTCGGACGAGCGAGAACAAAGCAGCTGCGAATAAGGCAACCGAGAGCAGGGCTGCGGAGAATAAACCAGCGGAGAGCAAAGCCGCTGCAACCCGCTCCAACGAGAGCAAGGCACCCGAGAACAAAGCGGCAACGCCTCCTAAGGAGGCGCGTCCGACAGCTGAGTCGAAACCGACTGCAGCTCGCGCCCAGCCTGCTTCTCATCCGGCGGCAACGGCACACGCCCAGCCGGCTCCTCGCCCGACTGCACCTCGCCCCGAAGCGACGCCTCGTGCGCAGAGTGCACCGCGTCCGGCGACTACCGCTCGTGCGCAGACTGCGCCTCCTGCCAAGGAAGCTCCCAAAGCGGAAGAGCGTCCTCATCAGTAATGGATCGGTTGCCACTCAGTGCGTCATTCCGTCTGGAGGCATGAGAAAGTCGATCTAGTTGGTGCGAGCCCCTTGTGGGCTCGCGCCATTTTTTTTCGACAACGGCACGGGGAATCAAGGGAGGTCAGGCATTTCCGCGAGAGCATCGATCTGCGCTCTTGAGCATCTCTTCCTTCACTGAGCAGTTTTGACCGTTAAGAAAACAGCAGAACGCTTATAACCAAGGCTGACTCGCAGGAAGAAGGAGCGAAACATGCTTGGAACCATATTGATCGTGATTCTGGTTTTGGCTCTGGTTGGTGCGCTGCCACGCTGGTCGCATAGCCGGGAGTGGGGTTATGCCCCGACCGGCGGCCTGGGTCTGGTTCTTTTCATCGTTGTCATTCTGCTGATTCTAGGTCGCATTTGAACTAATTCGCCGCCCGGCAAACCCCGCCGGGCGTGCGTACTGACTCACCTGCCCAATCGTGACTGGTTACGGGCAATCCAACCTCGGCACGATGCCGATGCTCGTGTCTTCCGTCCTCACGATAACCTCGCCGTGCGCTCGGCCGAAAACGGTACTTCTCCCGGCGACGGTTCGTATTTGAGTGCATCTTCGAGCAACGTACTGCCTGCATTCCCAAGTGTCCGCATGGATTTCAGCGGACCTTCAGGTTTGGAACGTAGAATGTTCTAGAAGATAAATGTTCCATTGTTGCTTCGTGGGCTGAGACGAAACTCGCTTTTTGATGACCCTCCCAAAGAGAAGCAAGCCGATCCCAGGAGACGCGTGGAGATAACGAGCATTTCACAATGTTGGTGTGGACGAAGTATGTTTATGCTGGCTATGGTTCATCTGATCGCCCGCATCCCGCTGCTGATATTTCTTGCCGCACTTCTGGTTTGCGCCTCCTTACCCGGATTTGCCCAAGGCGGCCCGCCCTACTACACCAACGATCCCGGTACGCCTGGTGATCTCAATTGGGAAATCAACGTCGGCTATATGCCCTTTCTCTACGGCGATCAGTCCGTCTCTCACACCCCCGACTTGGACATCAATTTCGGAGTTGGCGACCGCATCCAACTCACTTACGAAAACGCCTGGCTGCGCGTCCAAAGCCCCTCTTCGGCGGCGAAATTTGGCTTAGGTCAATCCAATCCGGGTGTGAAGTGGCGCTTCTATGATGCTGGGGAGTCTGGCCTCTCCGTCTCGGTGTTCCCCCAGCTATTCCTGAACAACCCCAATGACGCCGTGCATCGCGGAATCACTCCCGCAACCGAGGCTTTTCTGCTGCCCGTCGAATTCACCAAGAAACTTGGCCCCGTCGATGTGGATTTCGAAATGGGTTATCAATTTGCTCACAAAGGAGCGGACGGCTGGATTACTGGCCTTGTCGTCGGCCATGATTTCACTCCAAAGCTTGAAGGGGACGTGTAACTCTATGGGCAGGGAACTTTCCATCCTTCCGAGAACCAGCCCACAATAGACTTCGGCGGCCGCTACAAGATCCGTCCTTCACTTATCCTTCTCGTCATGGCCGGACGCAGCCTGGAACCCACCAGCAGCAAACAGTCCTACTTCATCGGTTATTTTGGCATGCAATTCCTGGTTTCCACCAGGCACCATAAGCCTGATTGATTTTCCTTTCGCGATCTGGCTACGCCTCACCGGCAGGTCAATAAACGACGCCCGCTGTGCCTCGCGATAGATAGTCCAAGTAGGAGTCCCGTCTTTCGGGTACCGTTGAAAGATGCCCGCGTCGGTGCCTGCCAGAGCCACTCGAATCCGATGGCCTTTTCGCAACAGTACCGAGGTAGGGTATAGCGCAAGACGAATTCTCGCGGCTTCGCCGGGTATCAATGGCTCCGCATCTTTTCGCAGGAAACTATGCGCCGGCCCTAAAGGCTCGTAAGTCAGGCTCTTCGGGTCAACTTCTTTTCGATCGATCAGCCGTAGCAATCCCTCGTCCACATAGGTGACCGTCCCTTCCGGCGATACGTCTTCCAGATACGCGTGAATCGCCCCATCGCTTGTGGTTGAGGACATTTCTACCGTAAGAACAGGTGTACCCGTGATCTCCAGATCGGCATTAAGTGGCTCACTCGTATAGACGAGCAACTCCTTATCCGCCTCTGCCCGATCTGGATACACGACATCGCCTCCACCAAATCCTGTGTGCCAACGGGTCTGCTTCCCGGTGGAGGCCGAAAAATCCACCGCGTAGGAATCGCTGGCGCTGGCTGCTGAGGGTGCTGCCGCGTTCAACGTGTTACGCTCCCCAAAATAGAGGTGCTCGGTCGAGAATCCCTCCGGGGGCCAAGTCTTCGTCGTGTGCCATCGCCCTTCGCCCATCGTGTAATACCGAACCGAAGATTCAATGGGTTCCGGCGTCTCGTTCCGCAGCACTCGATCAAAAAAATCGGCTTCCATCTTGAACTGTTCTTCGGTTGAAGGAACCGGTGGCGTGTGATTCGAGGCGAATGGATCGACGTCGTAATCACCGCCGTGCGAAAGGGGACCGATGATCACTACCTGGGGATTGGAAAAGTTCCGGTAGCGAGTCAGCGCATCTTCGCCGCCTCCTCCATCGAGCCATCCGCACCAAACCATCATGGGCACGTTCGAGGCCTCAATTCGCGCGCGAAGACCGGAGGGACTGATGTCCTGAAGATGGAACGCGTCCAACGGGTCGTCGCGGAACTCAATTTTGGAGACGGCTTCCGCCACGTTCACGTTATGATGCTGGCTGACCAACTCCGCCAGATGCTTCCCCTGTGAATCCGCATCCACCGGTCGAACGCCCGGGGTCATCAGCCTGTCTCTCCAGCAATTCCAGCCCTTGTCTCCTTGCGCCCGGCAAACGTCGTCGCGGTCGAGCGCCGCGACAAGATCGCTCCATTCCTGTATTTGCTCGCGCTGCGCGACCCCTCCGGCCTGTATGGCGCCAAGGACATCAAAATTATCGTAAAGGGGCATTACGGCGCGGATCGCAGATTGATTCGCAGCAGCGGCAAGCTCGGCGGCATTGCCATCGTAGGAGATTCCGAACGTGCCTACACGGCCGTTCGACCAAGGCTGCCTCGCGGCCCAAGCTGCGACCTCGCCCATGTCTGTTACCTCGGCGGGAGACCACTCGATAGCTCGCTTTCCGCCGGACGCTCCACTGCCACGCGCATCCATCGCCAACACCGCAAAGTGCCGTTGATTGAAATATGCCACCTGCTTGTCGTCGATTTCCGGGGGAAGGCTCGCCTGATGCAACGCCACGAGCATTCTCAGAGTCCATCCGGTCTGGGGTTCACGCCAGTAGCGCGTGGTTCTCATAAGAACCGGCACCCGATCGCCCGGCTTCAAATCCCGAGGCAAGTCGATGGTCACGGCAATCTCCACACCGTCGCGCATCTTCACATATATCGAGCTTGACTGCCGAATGCCTGCCGGAGTCATTTCCTCGCCCGGCAGTTTCGTCCGCCAGGTTGCCACAGCTAAGAAAACCGCAGTCGCAAGCCCGAGGCTCGCAACACCAGCACCGATCCACCGCGCCGACCGCTGCATACGACTCCTTCGTGATACCCTTTTGCTCTTTGCGAGACCGAGTGCTCAGCCCGGGTGCAAGCCATTAATCTCTGATCGCCCTTCTCCGTAGGTCACGCCTTCCGCTTCAGCCGGCTTTGTTTCCGTTGCCCTCCTGCCGAGAAAATGTCCAAGACAGCGCGCGCAATCTGCGGGAAACGCTGGCGTGAACTGTGCAAACGCTGTCCTCTAGCCACAAATCCCAGCCACACTAAATACACAAGCTCGGTGCGATCGGGATTTCCAATGATCCGCGTAAGCAATTCGATCCGCTTCCTCTCGGCCAGATTGACGCGCCGCGCCACGGCGGGCGAGACCGAGGCCCAGGCGAAAATCGCGGCATCCGAGGGCAGGATTCCTTCCTCGCCCAGCGGCACCCGCTTCACCATCAGCTGCAACAGCAGGCGCAGCGCCTCCCGACCTCGCCGCCCCTTTAATCGCGGAATGATGTCTTTCAGTAATTCTTCTTCCCATTCGCGCAAGAGAAGATCGAGAAGTTCTTCACGGTCTTTGAAGTGCCAGTAGAAGCTCCCTTTGGTCACGTGAAGCCTGCGGGCCAGCTTTTCCACTCGTACAGCTTCTACCCCGCCGGTCAACAGTGCCGCCCGGGCCGCCTTCAGCCAGTCGTCTCTGCTCAAGTCCCTCTCCATACTGACCCGTATGGTACAGAGATGCTAAGAACATGTCAATACGGTACCGTATGTTGGTTACTTGTGCTTTGATCGTTTGTTGGTGATTTATTGCGGAGAACCTTTGGACGGGGGCAACGATGACTGACCGAACACGTACCGCCATCCTTCCGGAGTGCGCCGGTACGTGTCGCTGAACCAAACCGTCTTGTCGAACGGTCTTCCGTTGTCTGTCCCTTTTTCCGTTAGCAGGGCGGTAATCACGGCGGTATCACCCCAAATGCGGACCGTCTGATCCGTATCATCCTGACGTTCGTATTGCACGCGTCCACTGCGCGCTTCCGCAAGCAGGTCAGACTTGCTGTAGGTTTTTCCGGAGCCGGTCACCAAGATAAAATCGTCGGCGAGAATGCGATCCATTGTGGCCACTTCATTTTCTTTGACTGCGAACTGATACTGAGAGTCGAGCGCAGCGATAGCCTTTTTGTCGTCGGCAACAGACCTTGAGCTCATCGCGTTCGTTGTCGGGCGGAAGGCGAGATCGAACCATGGCTTCCACGTTTTCCCACCATCGGTTGATGTGGCGGCGGTCTCGCGAACCTCTCCATTCACAGGCTTCCACCAGCCACGAACGAGGGTGTGCTTTGTGTGATCCTCGCCGCTCAAAGTCATCACGCCGGCGTCCACTCTTCCTTCGATCTCGAGCAACTCGCCGCGGTTGGTCACCCAGGTCTGGTGCCAGACATTTCTGGCGACGTCGTACATGGTGAAACTCTGGCCTTTGTGCCCATCTGCGCCTTGGTAATCCTCCCGCAGGACGCAGCCGTCGAGAATGAGATCGACTTTGGCATGGGCTACCTGGCTGGGGCCGCCCACGTCAAACACGTCCCAGTCTCCTGCCCAAAAATCAAACTGCCTGTAGGCGGGCGCAGCACATTGGGGCGCGGAGTCAGCCTCTACCGCAAAGACGCGATAGGATGGCAGATTGTTACCTGCGAGCAGGACCAGCAGGACAATGACAGGGATCTTGGAATGGTCAATCAGGGTCATTTCAGTCTTTTCTCCGCGGCATCGTGTTGGAAGTCTGAGCACCGTGGCGTAGGGAGCCTATCTTGAGGCGCGCAGCCTCACGTCGCGGGCTGCGCGCGTCGGGTTTCAGGTCAGGCGACTGTCATTTTGCTTCGGAAACGCCAAGCATCATGCGAGTGAAAACCGGGAGCTGCTTTCGCATACGTTCGGTGAGAACCACCTGGTGGATGTTGGCGTCCCCCTTGGCTTTGATGTCTGGATTGCCGCTGCCGTCGAACACCGGGACGGCAAGGAAACCCACAGTCTGGTTAGTGGTTGTGTCGATCGCGCTCCCCGTGATCTCGCCCGCATCGTTGATTCCCTGGGCCAGGGTCAGATAGAGAGAAGTGGGCTGAATGACGAGTGTATTCAGGTCGCTCAACGTGTTGTCTTGCCAGAGAGTGGCGCGGGAAGTACCCGTGTTTACGTTGAACGAGTTTCCCACAACCTGACCCTTCTCATTGATGTCGAAGGCGGCGTTGTTCGTGTCTGTGCCGTATGGAGGAATCTCCTGCATCTTATCGGTCTTCGTCCAGATGAAGGCAGCCGGATTTTCTGCGGCATTTTCGTCACCAGAGATATTTCCAAAGCCGACTACTTGGCCGTGGTTATTTATCGCGAAGGGAGTGTTCCAGGCGTGGCCTCCGATATTTCCCAGATCGGTGGGTATGCCGTTTTCCCAGAGCAAAGCGTGCTCTGCACTCGCCCCTCCTACGGCATTCGAGCAGAGACCAGAGATGCCGACGACCTGACCCTTGTCGTTGATAGCAGTCGCGGCCGAATCTGGATCGGGAGAGAGCGGAGGAAGTTCCGTCATCTGGTTCAGGCGCGGTCCCCAAATCACAGCCTCAAACTGGAGGAATTGGCTGACCGGAGCAGCATTGTTGCAGCTTCGATCGCGAACGCCGTTTTCTGCCCATCCGACCACCTGCCCTTTGTTATTGATTCCGGCGGCATAACTGTTAATCCCACCGGGAAAAGGCGGAAGGGCGGTCATTACGCCATCTTGCCAGGCGAAACCGTTACAGACGTAGCCATCGGGACCAAAGAAAAAGGCCGAGCAGCTCCATGCCTCGCCTAACGGATTCTGTTCCGCAGTCTCGGCGATGCCGACAATTTCACCTTTGTTGCTATGGTTTGGCCAGGAAATGTTGCTATTGGGTCCACCTAGAGTGCCGAGATCCATGGGTACGCCGACCCATAGCACAGCATGCACGCTGGTATTGCTCGCCAGATTGTCACCGCCAGAGATCCAGCCCAGGTCATTAATTCCGACGGGTTCTGGAACGCCGCCGAACGGAGCGGTGCCCAGATTGAATACATAGTACTTGGGCTGCTGTTTGTTTCCCTGCGCTTGAACAACTTGAACCGAGATTGTTAGTGCCGCGAATAGGGTCATTGCAGTTATATACGTCGATTTCCTGAAATGCATATTTCCTCCATTAGGGTCTGCTTCTGAAATTCAGAGAACTGAACTGCCGGTCGGTGCTTTTCTAATGGTCATCGATTCGCTCCCGACGAAGAAGCACGAAGTCTGCGCGAGATCAGACATTATCGGAACGGGCGAGGAAATATTGGACGGTTGCGGACATTACTCTCACACACTGGACGTTTGCGGACGTTGCTCCCGACATTGCATCAATGTCACGAGACGCCACTACGAACTCAAGCCGAGAGTCAGTTGCTTAGCCCCGCCTGCGGGCATGGCCGTCCGTCGGATCAGCGGCTTCGACAGCTTGGAGAGCGTAGTCCGAAAGCGTCCAGTTTTTTGCTCGGATCGGGACTATCATCGCTTCAGACGAAATGGAACTGGATTGGCAAGTCTGTTCGCGAGCCCGGCTGACGCGCGACGCGCGCTTCGACGGCAAGTTCTTTATTGGTGTGTTCACCAGCGGGGTCTACTGCCGCTCCATTTGTCCTGCACCTGCCGCAAAAGAAAAGAACGTTCGTTACTTTCCAACCGCCGCCGCAGCTGCGGCGGCAGGCTTCCGCCCCTGCTTGCGCTGTCGTCCTGAATGCTCACCTGGAACTCCGGCGTGGTTGGGGACTCCAAACACAGTCTCGCGCGCCTTGCGCATCATTAGCGAAAGCGGTTTGGATGACGGCGGAGTAGAAGCGCTCGCAGAGCGCCTTGGAGTAGGCCCGCGTCATCTCCGTCGTCTGTTTCTTCAACACCTGGGGGCAACGCCGAGCGCGGTCGCAAAGACACGCCAAATGCACTTTGCGAAGAAGCTTATCGACGAGACGAATTTGCGGATGACTGATGTTGCCCTCGCTTCTGGCTTCGGCTGCGTTCGAAGATTCAACGCTGGAATCCGCAAGGTCTATCATCGAACTCCGACTCAAATTCGACGTTTGGCGCGACAGAGGACCCCGCAACCGGAAAATCACTATCTCTTCCGCCTTCGTTTCCGTCCGCCTTACGACTGGAAGGGGGTATTGGCGTTTCTGGCGCCTCGGGCCACGCCCGGGGTTGAAGCAGTAGTGGATGGAACCTATCGGCGCACGATTTCTCTGAACGGTAGCGATGGGTGCTTTGAGGTTTCACTCGACGAAGAGAACAACGTGCTCGTTCTGCGGTTGCAGTTTGGCGATCCGCGCTCATTCTTCTTTATTACTGAGAGAATCCGCACCATGTTCGACCTGAATGCAGATTGGGCGGCCATCGTGCAATGTCTCCGAATCGACCCCGTGCTGGCAACACAGGTCGATTCTGGTCCGGGGCTTCGGGTACCGGGATGCTGGAACGGTTTTGAACTCGCGACGCGGGCGATTCTCGGTCAGCAGATCACGGTCAAGGGCGCGACGCTTCTGGCTGGTCGAATGGTGAGCAGCTTTGGGAAGCCGTTCTCTTCGGCCAACGGTTTGACACATCTATTTCCTACGCCCGACGCGCTTGCCGACGCCAAACTTACGCGCATTGGATTGACTGGATCTCGAGCCGAGACCATCCGGGCTCTCGCTCGGGCTGTGTGCGATAGACGGATCAGCTTAGAAAGTGTGGTGGATACAGATGCTTTGTTGAATCGGCTGTGCGAAATTCCAGGGATTGGAAAATGGACGGCGCATTACGTGGCCATGCGAGCGCTTGGAGAGCCCGACGCGTTTCCCTCGGGCGACCTCGGACTTTTGCGCGCCATGGCTCTCCGCAGTCCTCGTGAACTGGAGCGGCACGCCGAGGCCTGGAGGCCGTGGCGTGCGTATGCGGCGATGTATCTCTGGAGAATGGCAAGCCAGCGTTCAGAACCCGGAAATAGACTGACCGCTTCCAGTACCGAGAAGAACACCCTGGGGAATATTCCTTCCAGCCGGGACCTTTCATTGGTTGTGTGACAGGGGTTACAGTTCCCAGCTCAGATAGCGCATACTTGATTGGATGCGCATGTGGCAGACAATTCGCGCTTCTGTCCTCGGCCGGCATGTCCACGAGAAAGCGTACGCAGCCCTCGTGCTTTCCGGCGGGTACGAAGAGGCGGGAGATCGTGGACGCTTTCAGGTGAAAGCCGGCGACGTTATCTTCCATGAACCATTTGAGGCGCACCTCGACCGTTTCTCCGAAACGGGTGCAGCAGTACTCAATCTTCGACTGCCTTTCGGCCGTTCTTTTTCGGCAGGAACTGCGAAGGTGGCGGATCCCGATTCCATCGTGCGCGTGGCCGAGAGAAGCGGCGAAGATGCCGTAGACTTGCTTTTCTCTCTGGCTGTTAGCAGCAGGTCACAGTCTGCCGACTGGCCGGACGAGTTGGTTGCGGCACTCATGCGCGATCCATCGCTCAAACTGTCCCAATGGGGGGAAGAGAACGGAATTGCGCCATGGGCCGTATCGCGTGGTTTCGCTTTGGTGTTTGGAGTTTCACCGGAGGTCTTCCGCGCGCGCATTCGCGCTCGCCATGCGTTGAGGTCCATTCAGGAGAACGAGGCGCCGCTGGCAAATATTGCGTTGGAGCTGGGTTTCTCCGACCAATCGCACATGACCCGCAGCGTTAAGCAACTCACGGGACGTGGGCCAGGGGCATGGCGATCCATTGCAAATGGATTCAAGACAGGAAGAAAGCAATACATTTAGAAGGGAACTATGCCCCGGATTCATTCTCTGCTTTTCCTTCTCGGCTTGTGTTTTGCCCAGACTGCTCACCCCTCTTTCCTCGCTGCGGAGACCGTTCCTGTTCACACGAGCACCGACTGGCAGCTCAAGCCTTCCCTCAAATACGACACCCTCTGCCTGTTAAATGCGCTCAGCGGTGACCCGTACTATCTGCACTACTATCAGGCCGAGTACGAGCACTTCCACCCTCTATTCACGCCTGAGGAACAGGCCGCCTTCGCCCGGTTGAAGCAGGTCATCAAGGATGAGGGGCACGGAATTATCTCCGCAAAGCTGGCTCTTTATTATTCCGTGGTCGAAGACGAAACCCTGCCCGAAATGATCCGCACCGCGCACGACAGCGCAGCGATGGAAGCAGGCCTCAAGAAGACCTCATACTGGACCACAGATGGATGGCAGAACTACCAGGCGGCGAGGCCAGCTTTGGAAGTGGCGCTCAGGGCTTTGGATCGCGTCGGATTCCCGGCATATTGGGAGGCAAATCTCCGGCCGAAGATCGAGAAGCGCATCGCAGAGATTTCTGCCGAACTCCCGAAATACAACATCATCCCGGTGATCGAGGGCTACCTCGGCTTTCCGCTTCCATCGCAGACGATCACTGTATATCTGCTGGCCTATTCAGAGCCTCACGGGATCCGTATTACAGGACTGCGTTTCCTGACTCACGTGTCCTATCCTTTTAAGATCGTCCTGCATAATGCAATTCACGAACCCATGCACCCGCCTTATCACGCGGACGATCCGAAGGTCCGCGAAGCCATTGACCTGCTGGGGCGCGACCCACTCGTGATCGATAAGGTTCAGCACCATGACCCGTCCTTCGGATACAACACGACGCCCGGCTATATTGAGGAGGACTCGGTGCAGGCGTTGGAGCAACTTGTCAGCGAAAAGTTCGGTGTCGGCCGCAGTGTCTGCCAATACTGGCGCGAACAGGATGGTGGCATGCACGTCCTCGCAGCCGCGATATACATGGATTACAAGCAGGCATCATCGCAAAATCCCGAGTCCTATTCACACTGGTTCGTACGCGCGGTTCAAGACGGGCAACTTCGCGGAAAGCCGCTGCAGGAAACCGTTCAGTCCTTCTTTTCTTCTAGCCAGTGCCATTAGTAACGCGCGAGTGATACGGAAATCGGGGGATTCCTCGTCGCTCCTACGGTTGTGTGCAACTTATCCAATAAGCAAGATATTGGTGGAGGCGGCGGGAGTCGAATCTTCAGTGTGCCGACAGTACGTAAGCTACTGATTCTAGGAACTGCCACAACGGCTAAAAAGGCCCCATCGCCCGATTCATTGTAAAGAACTATGCCCATCCGTGGTTTGTCGTGCGGGTCACCACAGAGGAAACAAATTTCCCTGGCACTCCAGATAACGCATGAAGCTGGATCGCTATAATCCACATTCTCTGGATTTTGCGGGCTTCGGACCACCCCTTTATTGTGTCTTTTGCGTTAGACTTCTTAATCGTTCACACTGCGACCCTAGAGCCAGATGAGCGTGCATGCGTCCATTCCGCAACGGACCGACGGTCGACGATATGAGGCAGTGCTTCGCCTTAGCGAAGCTCTTTCTCTGTGCCAAGAGCCCGAGGACCTGACGAAGATGCTCTCTGAACAGTTGCGTGAATTCCTCGACTTCTTACAGTTCTGCATCGTTGTCTACAAAGAGAACTCCACGGAAGTCGAATGGGCTGTGGTCGGGCGAGAGAAGAGCCTCGTGTCTGCGTATGCAGATGTGGCAGTTCAGCAGCGGCCATCAAGATTTTCTCCGAACATTCCTGGAACGAGAAAGTGATCAAGGACGATGGCGAGTCTTCAACAACGACTGGATGAGTTCAAGCAGTCCTTCGAGTCTGGCGCTCCGCCCTATAACGCGCCGCGAGAGGCGATCGAAACAATGCATCGGGCGACAGCAGAGCTCGAGGCTTCGGGGATTTTAGATCGCGCCTTGAAAGTGGGAGATCGCGCTCCGAGCTTCACGCTATTCAATCAAGAGCATGTACAGGTAGCCTCGAGCGATCTTTTGCGCGAAGGACCGCTGGTGGTCGGTTTCTTCCGAGGCCATTGGTGACCTTACTGCAACATGGAGCTGGAGGCTCTACAGGAAATCCATTCCGAGGTGCGAGCGTTGGGAGCGCAGATCGTCGTGATGACTCCTGAACTTGAACGGTATACGCGGGCTCTGCACAAGAAGCTGAACCTGACGTTTGACATCCTGACCGATCTTCATCTGAAGACGGCAGAGCGGTTCGGGCTTGCGTTTACGCTGCCGGACTACTTGCGGGAGCTTTACAAGTCCTTCGGGAGCAACTTGGACAGGTTCCACGATGAATCAGAATATCGCTTGCCGCTGCCCGCGCGGTACGTGCTTGACAAGCAAGGCATCATCCGTGCGGCCGATGTGAACGCGGATTATACGATCCGCCCTGAGCCTACCGAAACTGTAGAGATCTTGCGGACATTAACCAAATGATTCGACCGCAAGCGCTCGACTGATGCTGGCAAAAACTAGAAAGGGAAAATTTATGTCGACATTTCAAACTGATTACCTCAGTGCTTATCACAACCTAAAGCTGACACGAGATGACAAAGGTGTGCTGGTTGCCGAGTTTCACATCAACGGCGGGCCTTTCATTATGAGCGCGCAAGCTCACACGGAGCTTGTCGATGCTTTCTACCGGATTTCGCAAGATCGAGCCAACAAGATCGTGATCCTCACGGGCGCAGGCGGGGAGTTCATTACCGATGTCGAGTGGTCCTCTTTCGGGGATGTTGCCGATCCCGGGGTTTGGAGCCAGGTTCACGACGAAGGCGTTCAGGCTTTGGAAAACATAGCCAACATACGCGTGCCGGTCATCGCGGCCGTCGAGGGACGTGCCCATGTGCACTCAGACTACGCGCTACTTGCGAGTGTAATTGTGGCGGCGGAGGGTGCGACCTTCCAGGATGTTGCCCACTTCTCCGCGGGCGTTGCACCCGGTGACGGAATCTTTACCACCTGGAGTTATCGCGGAGGAGCGGGGCGAGCGGAGGCGTTCCTGCTGAACCCACAACCGCTGCCGGCGCGTACTGCACACGAATGGGGAGTGGTGGCCGAAGTTGTGCCGAACGGTAAGGCGCTCACCCGAGCGCGGGAATTGGCTGAGCTGTATCTGAAGGCCCCGGAAGTGACACGCCGCAACACACGCATCCACTTCATACAACCTTTGAAGGAGCGCATAGTGCGTGAAGTTGGCTACGGATTATCGCTTGAAGGAGCATCCTCGGCAGCCCTCGTGAAGGCAATGAGAGCCAACACAGAGGGTGCACCTTCCAAAGAACAAGCTGCATGAAGGAACGATGGACAATACCGCGGTTGGACTACAAAGTTTACCGAATATATGGTTCCGTCTGCCGTACAAGCCCACAAGTAACGAAGCCGGGCCCGGCCTTCTTGGGGTTGAGATGAACAAGCTGGCCGAAGCCAAAGCCGTAGCTTGAGCTCTGACCGGCCGGGCCTCGCGCTCTCCACCGAAACGCTCTCGCCCCAGAATTGCTTACTCCGTTCCTGTCCTGGATGGCGAGTAAAGCCCAGGGCGAAGCAACGGGACGGAATAAAACTCAATAAAAAGCCTGTCTGGCCAGGATCTGACGTGAGAGTATTTGCGACGAAGGGAAATTCCGATGCGAATGACCAGAGCTTTCTTTAGGGCCGCTTTGACCGTTGTTCTGACAGTTGGAACGGTCCGGGTCTCACTAGGCCAAAACACAACAGCGACAGCTGTCCATCGCACGGCGATACCAAATGTGGCCGTGGGCCCGCAATACGATACGGCCCATGTTTATGTCGCACCAGAAGATTTCGACCGTTTTGTTACTAGTTTATTGGCGACATTCGGCGGAACCACCACCAAACAGTTCGTCCTCACAATTACGCCCACTCCAAGCAGCACAATGTGGCAACTGGTGATGACTCCAGCGGGTAACTTGTCAGTTCTCGGTTTCAAAACACCGATCCCATATCCGTTCGGCGCAGAAAAGATGAGTTTTCTGGTGACGGACATGGATGCGGCTGTCAGCGCCGCTCGGGCAGACGGCGCGGACGTGTTTGTCGCGCCCTTCAACGATCCGATCGGGAGAGATGCCGTCATCCAATGGCCCGGCGGGATGATTACTCAGCTCTACTGGCATAAGACCGCGCCGTCTTACACGCCTCTCCAGACCATTCCAGAAAACCACGCCTACGTGTCCGCCGACCGCGCGGCCGCGTTCATAGAAAGCTTCCTTGCCTTCACGCAAGGCAAAGTCATCTCCGATGATGCCCATGCACCTGGCATCGAGATCGGTAGGCCGAGCGACACCTACCGGCGAATCCGGATCCAATCGAACTTCGGCAAGCTGACCGTGCTCGTGACAGATGGTCATCTTCCATATCCATACGGACGAGAGGTGACCGGATACGAGGTCGCCGAACTCGACGGTACCCTGGCCAAGGCCACGGGCGCGGGCGTGACGGTCTTGGTTGCCCCCTACGTGGCCGGTGACCGCAAGGCCGCCGTGGTGCAATTTCCCGGTGGCTACGTCGCAGAAATCCACGCGCTGGCGGGCGCGACAGCGAGTAAGTAATGTGTCCAACAACGGCTACTGAGACTTGACTCTATGCGACTGATCCTCGCACTCTGGCTGGCGTCGCTTGCGTGCACGGTGCCGGCTTTTGCGCAGCAAAGCCTCATTCCGCCTTCAGAGCCCACCGCGCCAACGCGGCCGTCCGTTCGTCTGATTCGTTACGAAGAGGATTGGAGTTCTTTGTGCGATCCAAAGGCGCGCAGCGATTTCCTCGATCCGCTGAAATGCATGTCATTGCGAGCGCTGGGAGAAAGCAGTTATGTGTCGTTAGGTGGCGAATTCCGCGGTGTGTATGAGGATGTTTTGAATGACAATTGGAGCGACACCCCGTATCCGACCAACTCTTTCGGGCTGGAGCGCTTCCAGTTACACGCCGATGTTCATTTCAATCCACATGTTCGCTTGTTTCTTCAGCTGGAAAGTGGGCAAGAGCAGGGCCGGCCTGGGGGGCCGCGTCCGATTGACAAAAAGAACCTCGATTTTCTGAATGCATTTCTTGAGCTGGATCGCGGGAAGAACTCGAAAACTCCTACAGACTTTCGCATCGGGCGGCAAGAGCTGCAATTAGGTGCCGGAAGGCTGCTCGCCGTTCGCGAAGGACCGAACGTGCGACAGGGATTCTATGCCGCGCGAATTACCCAGCAGCTGAATCGCTGGACTCTGGACGCATTCGCCGCCCGGCCCGCGGAGGACAAGCCTGGCTTCTTTGACAATATTCCGCTCGAGACAACCAGCTTCTGGGGTATTTATTCCGAGCGTGCGCTGGGCGGTGATCCCGCCAGAGTGGCGGACTTCTACTATTTCGGACTCGATCGCAAGAGTGCGACCTTCAACAAGGGGACAGCCCGCGAACAGCGGCAAACGCTGGGCGCACGAATCGCCGCGGGAGCTCCGCGACTCGATGATCTACGCCTGATGATCCCGCACTACGATATGGAGGCCGCGTATCAGTTCGGTTCGTTTGGTGAGGGATCGATCAAGGCATGGACTGTCGCCTCAGAGCTTGGCATGGTATTGCCGCGTCTGCCCGCGCGGCCGCGTGTCGGCCTTCGTGCCGACGTGGCTAGCGGTGACCACGATCCAAACAACGACAATCTGGGAACCTTCAATCCTTTATTCCCCATCGGCAACTACTTCGGCGTCCTCTCCGACACCGGCCCAGGCCCCGTCAATTTCTATGACCTTCATCCCAACCTCCGCACCTATTTCCCGCACAATATCAGTGCTGATACTGACTGGGTGATCTGGTGGCGGCAGAGCTTGAACGACGGCATCTACAACGTGCCCGGAAATGTCCTTGTACCCTCCAGCGGCAGCGAGGCTCGTTTCGTTGGGCATCGACCCGGAATCGAGGTCCGCTGGCAGCGTGACGCCCATTTTTACGTTCAGGGAGACTATGGTGTTTTTTTCGCCGGTCCATTTCTTCGTCAGAGCGGACATCCTCACAATCTGAGCTACGCCTCAATGTGGGTCGGTTACAAATTCTGAAGCATCGGCGAAGCTGCTGGGGCGCGCCAGGATTTTCCGATTTTTCCAGCTAACATTTCGTCATGGACGACAGGTATGACTTTATCTGATCGGCGAAATATAAAACATCCTCGTCCTGGAATGAAACTGCTCCTTCTTCTTGTACTCGTTGCCGGCTCAACAGCGATCGCGACAATGGAGCCAATTAAGAAATCGATCGACTACCAGCTTGGCACCCCGACGGGTGCGGGAGCGGTATCGCAGCAAAGTACATCTGCGGCCAACATGCATGCTTCGCCCTCACCGGTGATCACGGATGAGATCAAGATCGTCGATAGCCAAGGCCATCCTCGAATCATAATGTCCGCAAAATCAGGAAACCCCGTCATTCGCTTGCTTCAGGCCAATGGGGCGCCGGGGGTCGAGGTCGTCCTCGACTCCACTGGGCATCCAGCGGTAAAACTGGCGAACCCAGACATGAAGGGACCCATTGCGGCGTTGGCAGTGGACGACAAAAGTACGCATGTGAAGTTCGATCGCCCGGGCGGGTATCGAGTGGCGATATGGAGTGTTCTGAAGTTCAAAGCAAACAGGGCTGCTCGACTCCAGCGCCCGCGCGTGCAAGTCTCGGCAGGCTAGGGTCTCATTTATGAGACACCGATGACACTTGGACCACCTCACTATTGGAGTCCTAAGGAGTGAGACGTTGGATGATGTTCAACGAAATCCTTCGCGAGCGGAGGAACGATGCATTTTGTCGGCCGCCATCGTGCAGGACCGCGATCGTGTAGTGTCAGCGAAGATCGCACGGCTGGGGCAGGGGGGATTCTGACTGCGATTTTCAGCCACCCCGCAGACAAGCGGACTGAAAGCGGACTGAGCGAGTTTGGTTACCGCAACCCCATCCGCGGGTCCAACGTTCGTACACCGGTGGTCCTCAGCGCAATTAACATGTCCAGCTCGCGGCGCTAGACGAGCCTTTCGCCAACAGTCTGATCATGGTTCCTGCGTTAGCTTATATTCAGCAGATGGGGGACGCTATCGCGCCCAAACCGCGAGGATTTACTGCGATCGGAGTTTTCCTGTTCTTTGGCGCCGTCATGGCAACCTTAGCCGCAACTACTTTGCTCCGGCGAGGCACGCCTCTTGATCGTCTCTGGGCTCTCAATCCGACTGCGTACAACCAGCTCGTGCCTCTGGGCGGCATCGTGGTGATTCTCTTCCTGACGCTCGCCGCGACTCTCATCACTGCAGGAATCGGGTGGTTCCTCCGCCGCCTTTGGGGATGGAGACTAGCGGCCATAATCGTCTCGACACAGGTCTTAGGGGATGTGGTTAACTGCGTCAGAGGCGACTGGCTGCGCGGAGGAACTGGAGTCATCATCGCCGGTGTACTATTGCTGTTTCTGTTTAAGCCAAGAATCAGAGCCGCATTCACCTAGAATTTCTTTCGAAGGAATTCAAAAAGGCTATAACCGATGAGCGCGGCAACCATTGCAATCGCAAAATTGGCAGCGGTAAAAACATCTCTGATTACCCAAGCCACACCTCTCTTCTGCCCGATGCCTGAACGCTCAAATTCTCCCATCAAAAGATTGGAATAAAAGAGGAAGATGATAAATCCTACCTCGATCACCGCTCTCCAGACATTTTTCTTCATAGCAAATACTGGCTCCTCGGCAGAGTCCTCGACTGAGGGCACCACAGCTCGTTCTCGTGGGAATACTAGCAAGTAAGAGCGAAACAAGGCGATTTTTCAACAGTTAGGGCACGGGACGCTTTCCATAGAGCCGTTCCAGCAGATCAAGCCGGCGAACCATCTTATTAGCCGGCTTCTCGCCAGGGCCGTTGAGAGTCTGTCCCGGCCATAACTTCCGACTTGCCTCTCAACCAGGAACGATGGCAATCACTTCCCATAAGCCGACTTAAACTAAGCCGCTAGTGCGCCGGACTTTTGCGTGTTGTTGCGGGAACGGTCGAGGTGATCTGAGCTGGTTTTATTACAGAACTCTGTCGAATCTAATCGGGGTTAAAATCGATTGAAAATCGAACCTGTCCCAAAACTAGCCGCTGCCGACAATTCGGAAGCGTCGCTGTCAATTTCATGACTAATCTAGAGGACATTAGCGAAGTAGCGAATCCACGGTTTTGGCGATTACGCATGGAGATCGCATGAATATGTCCACCGGTGCTGACAGCGAACGCTTCCAAAGCGGCGCGAACAAGTACGCTGCCTACCTCGAAACGCCCGGGGGGCGGTTGCGCTCGGACTTGGCCTTCGCCAACCTGCACAATTTTCTTCCCCAACGGGCCGCACAGCCATTGCGCGCACTGGATCTCGGTTGTGGCACGGGAGGGACAGCCATTCGCCTGGCGCGACTTGGCATTCATGTCACGGCTGTGGATTGTTCTGCCGCGATGCTGGATATAGCGCGACGCGCCGCCCTCGAAGGCGGGGTCGCGGAGAAGATCGTGGTGCAGCACGGTGAGGCAGCACAACTCGCCAGATTGTTTCCCGCGCGTTCGTTCGATGTAATTCTCTGCCATAACATCCTGGAATATGTCGATGATCCGGAAGCGGTGTTGCGGGATGCGGCTCGCGCCTTGCGAGATTCATCCGGGGTAGTCTCAGTGCTCGTGCGAACCCAGGCAGGCGAGGTATTAAAAGCCGCAATCCAAGCGGGCGATTTGGATGAGGCGGAAAATGCTCTTATGGCTGAGTGGGGAGAAGAATCTCTCTACGGAGGGAGAGTGCGACTCTTCAGTAACGACTATATGCGAGGTATGCTGAAAGCGGCATCGCTGACATTAATTGCAGAGCGGGGTGTGCGCGTGGTTGCGGATTATTTGCCGCCGGCGATATCTCGCGACGCCGAGTATCAGCGCATTCTCGAACTGGAACGTAAGTTGGGTATGCGGCCAGAGTTTGCCGCAGTCGCGCGCTATTGGCAATGCTTGGCCCGCCAAACGGATCCGGTGAAGGAGGAACGCGAGTGAACGACGCGCGAGCGGAATCTTCATTCTCCACAACCGGCGCGAAGACGCCTGACGATGGTATTTCGCTCGGGCTTGGGCTCACCAACGAGTGCAACCTTTCATGCGCCTTTTGTTACCGGGATCCAGCCCGCACCGATCGCCTCTCTCTGGATCAAGTGAAATCGGTCATGGAACGACTGCCGATCCGTTCGGTGAATCTTGGCACCGGCGAGAACGGCATGCATCCGGAGTTCAGGGCGATTCTGGCGTACCTGCGCACCAAACCTGTCAAACTAACGATCACTTCCAATGGCCACAGCGTCGCTGTTCTGGAAGACAACGAGTTGCTTGCTTTTCACGATATTGAGTTTTCTCTCGATTACCCGAGCCAAGGCGAACAAGATGCTCAACGCGGAAACGGCAATTGGGAACTGATCCACCATCAAGCAGAACGCTGCGTGAGGCTCGGCGTGCCGGTCACCATCATCGCGGTCATGATGAAAGCGAACTACTTACGTCTGGCGGACGTGGCTCGAGTGGCCAAACGCTTCGACGCGCCTTTGCGAGTGAATGTGTATCAGGCGGTGCGATCCGACATCTATGCGCTCTCCTACGAAGAATACTGGGAGGGGTTCCGGCGCCTCTTTGCGGAGACCGATGTGATCGCCATTGGTGAGCCGCTGGTGCGCGCCATGGCGGGCCTCCCGCCGCTCCGAGGAGGATGCGGAGTCAGTACCGTGCGGGTCACTCCGCGCGCCACGACACAGCCCTGCGTGTACTGGCCGGGATCGGGCGAGCCGCTGGCGAATTTGATTTCGGCGGGCGTCGAGATTCTAGACTCCGCGCCCTTCAGTCAGACCCGCACACGTCCCAACGCGTGCCAGCCTTGCGAGTTCCGTGACGCATGCCATGGCGGCTGTGTCGGACGCCGCCGCTTGCAGGGTGCTCTGAGGGAGCCTGACTATTACTGCCCGATTATTCGCGGAGAACGGTTGAGGCTGGAGACTCGTATGGCCGCCGCCCGCGATCTGCCTAAGCTGAGCAGTTCCTGCACTACGGTAGTTATCGCCCGATAAGCCTCGCTTATTTTGCGTCCATCCAGGTGTCCGATCCCGTCAGCTTCACGGCCACATTCGTAATAAAGATGTGCAGAGGCTTGCCATCGGCGTTGCCGCGGTGCTCGGTTGAGATAAGCAGCGGTCCAGCGTTCTTATAGCCTGTCCATGTTGCACTGACGAGACTTGGTTTTTTGTCCCCGCCGTGGTGGAAGACAAGGTACTCGACGCGCTTGTCTTTGCCGACATAAAGGTCCCAGGTGTCGCCGGGCGTGTAACCGCCGAGTTCGGCCCCATACTTCACCGAGACCAGCGTCGCTGATCCGGCTCCCGCCGGCAGTTTCTTCATACCTTCATCGGTCA
>Ga0210396_10001399_pt1 | contig 26376 bp, 20 predicted proteins | sample IncBWH17OmetaG_FD_155466 | JGI IMG/M metagenome (GOLD analysis project Ga0210396, IMG submission 155466) | Forest soil microbial communities from Barre Woods Harvard Forest LTER site, Petersham, Massachusetts, United States - Inc-BW-H-17-O ... | reverse complement strand
CCACCCTTTGTCCTGGCCCTCGAGCGATGCAACATGGATATATTGATCTTCCTTCTGCTCGGGTTGGCTGTGGCGCTTGCAAGCCGTCGAGCCGTTTTGGCCGCTTTCGGGCTGGTGTGGGTGGCCGCCTTTTTGAAAATCTATCCGGGAGTTACTTGGCTCGCGTTTATTCGCAAGAAGAGGGATGTGATTGCCGCGGGACTCGGCGTTGCGACGCTCGTCTTTTATGTTGAGGCGATTCGGGCGCAGCTCAGATTTTTGTACGCAATTTTGCCGCAATCCGAATGGGAATCCTTCGGCAGTCCGGAGCTATTCCTGATTCTGGCAAAAAAACTAGAGACCGTGGGCCACCCTGTGCGTTTACTGCACTCGGTAATCCCGGTTTTTGCGGCGGCAGCGTTTTCCATTGTGGTAGCAATTCTGGCGTTCACATTCGCGCGCCGCAGAATCGATATGGATTTGGAACCTCTGGATGATATTTCTCAGTATGCTTTCACGGTTGGGGGGCTCGTGTATTGCGCGTGCTGGTTCCTGGGCATGAACTTCAATTACCGTTATATTTTTCTGGTCATGACGTTGCCGCAAGCATGGACGTTGGTGTCCGCCAGATTCAGATGGCGATGGGCATATGGCGCATACCTGCTGGCCGCGCTGGCGATGGCCTGGCTGGCGCTGTTTCAATACACGCATCCGTGGATCGAGATTGGTCACGCCCTCCTCGGTTGGCTTCTCTACGGGGTGCTGCTATTTACGATGATTTTGTTGTACTGGCGCAAAGTCGTTGCGGGGCTGACCAAGATAAACTCTTCTCTCACCCTTTAATGGGGAGGGTCGCGTTGAGCAGGGCGGATGCGGATTCGGCCAGGCGGACGGATTCAAGCAGCGCAGTTTCGTCGGCCTCGGTGGTCTTTCCCTCTTCGATGCATTGAAGATAATAGCGGAGTTGGCGCACGAGTGGCCCACGATTGGTTGCCCACTCGGTATCCCCCGTCATGGTTTCCTGGCCGATTGTCATGGTGCCGGGCTCCACGGAAAAATCCAGAGATGCGGGCGAGGAGAGTTGGATCATGCGGCGCCGCCGGTCGCTATCGCGTTCAAGCCTGATGGTCCCTTTCATGCTGCCCGCGGCGAGAGTGAAGGTGGCGGATTTTCCGCCGCGCGCTGCTTTACAAGAGGTCACCGCAAAGACGGCTTGCGGAAACAGCACAGAAAGAATCGCCCAGATATGGGGCATCACGTCATCGGCGACGTTGATCCTCGGGTCGTAAGTTTTTCGCTCCCCATTGCGCATTTCACCCGTCGGGTCGGACCAGTGCAGCTCGAATCCGGAATGAGAGTGCATCGGCGCGATGCGCCGCGCAAAATTGTGAAGGTAGGAACAGAAGCGATAACTCAAGGCCGGTAGCAGAATGGTATGGGCCGCGTGGGCCAGCGCTAAGAGATTCCGCGCTTCCTGCAAAGTGAGCACTACGGGTTTCTCAATCAATAAATGAACCCCCTGTGTGATCAGGTTGCGCCCAGTCTCGCCGTGGAAGCGGGCCGCGTTGGCAATTATTGCAGCGGATGGACTATCCGAAAGTGAGGAAACGATCCGGATGGGATGCTTGGAAACGAGCCGCGATGCTGCGTCTTGCGCAAGCGCGACGTTATGCGTGGTCACCACCGTGATCCGACTCAGTGGCAGATCGGAGGTTGCCAAGACGGAGAGGATCACCCGCCCCCATCGTCCGCCGCCTATAATGGTCACATCGTGACCCATAGCTACGCGCATGCCATGCGCAAGTACTCTACAAGCTGTTGCAGCGAGAAATTGCGCATATGCTTCTTGTCACGGAAAGCTTTGTACCAGTCTAGTGTCCAGCCGATCGCTTTGCCTACGTCAAGCAGTGACTCCCAGCCCAGCGTCTCGCACGCGAGGGACGCATTGATTGCCAGATAGCTGTTTTCTTTGAGATTGGGATCGGCGCCACCCACGCGCCAGCCCTCCGAACCCATGATGCGCTTGAATTGTTCCGCCACATCGCGCACCGCGCATACCGCGGCTTCGGGTGGGCCGAAGTTCATTGCCAGCGGGGCGTCGTATTCACGCCGCACCAGATGCTCGACATAAAGCAGGTAACCGAAGACGGGGTCAAGCACGTGCTGCCACGGCCTGACCGCGTCGGGATAGCGCAGGACGACCTGCTCGCGGGAAATGTATGCGCGCCAGAGGTCGGGAATCAGGCGGTCGGTCGCCCAGTCGCCGCCGCCGATGACGTTGCCGGCGCGCGCGCAAGCCACGGGAATTTTGCGGCAGGCAAAAAAACTATGGGCGTAACTGCGTGTGAGAATTTCAGCCGCGGCTTTGGAGGCGGAATAGGGGTCGCGGCTGCCGAGCGGCGCATTCTCGGCGAAGGCCATACCGAGTTCGTGGTTCTCATACACTTTGTCGCTGGTAACGATGAGCGCGGCCTGAAGCGTGGGCACGGCGCGCAGGGCTTCGAGCAGATGCATGGTACCCATCACGTTGGTTTCGAATGTAAGCACTGGTTCGGCATAGGATCGCCGCACCAGAGGCTGCGCAGCCATGTGAATGACAATTTCGGGTCGAGCAGCGATGATGACTTCGCCAAAGGCGACTGCGTTGCGGATGTCGCCCGTATGCGAGGCCAGCGCGGGCCAGGGCGATAACATTTCGAAAAGGCTGGGATTTGTATCGGGCGGCAGCGCGAAGCCGGTGACGCGCGCCCCAAGATGCTCGAGCATCAACGCCATCCAGCCGCCTTTGAAGCCGGTATGGCCGGTGAGCAAAACGCGCCTGCCGGACCAAAAACTGCGGTCAATCGCGCGCCGCATCAATCCCACCATTTCCAGGGCGCTTTGCCGCTGGCCCACAAATCCTCCAGCGCTCGGCGGTCGCGCAGCGTATCCATGGGCCGCCAGAAGCCGTCATGGGTGAAAGCGCCGAGCCTGCCCCTTTTCGCAAGCGTTTCGAGCGGGCCGCGTTCCCAAATCGTTGTGTCGCCTTCGATCAGATCGATGGCCGCAGGATTTACGACGAAAAAACCGCCGTTGATGTAACCCTCGCCCCCGCTGGGTTTTTCGGAAAAATGCGTGACGCGGTTATTTTTGATGATGGCTGCTCCGAAACGCGGGGGCGGTTTGACCGCCGTAAGCGTGGCGTCGAATTTATGTTGTTCATGGAAGGCGATGAGCGCGGCGATATCGATATCGGCGATGCCGTCGCCGTAGGTGAGGCAGAACGGCTCGCGCGCGTCGAGATGATCGCGCACGCGCTTGATGCGCCCGCCGGTTTCCGTGCCTTCGCCCGTGTCAATGATGGTAATTTTCCAGGGCTCGGCGGCTTCGCTCAGGCAGGTCACCTTGTTGGTGGCGAGATCAATGGTGACGTTGCTGTGATGCTCGCGGTAGTTCGCGAAAAACTCGACGATGGTGTGCGCCTTGTATCCCGCGCAGATCACGAAATCGGTGACGCTATATTTTGAATAAACCTTCATGATGTGCCACAGGATCGGCCAGTTGCCGATGGTAACCATGGGCTTGGGGATGCGGTCAGTCTCTTCCGACAAACGTGTGCCCAGGCCGCCTGCGAGGATGACTGCTTTCATGGCGTCACGTCCGCGCGAAGGTGAAATATTGTGCGCCGAGTGGGCACCATGTCAGCACCTTGTCCAGTTGAGTGAAGAACCGCTGCGAGAACGGGGTGAACAGGATATTTTCGGTAAGAGGGGCGCGCAACCCCGCCTCGCGCATGAGTTTGCGCAGGCGCCCGCCGGAAAGTAATGTTACCCCATGATCCAACTCGTTATGAGAGACGACATAGCGGGTAAGCGGATTGAATGGGTTGTGCTCGAAGATAAAAATGCCGCCATCAGGCTTCACCACGCGCTTCATCTCACCAAGGAATTTCAACCAGTCGGCGGGCGGCACATGATGCATCACGCAAATGGCCAGGGCGAGATCGAAAGAGGCGTCGGAGAAAGGGAGTTTCGCGCCGTCGTAGGGAACGTAAGAAAACCCAGGGTTTTGCCGCGCCGCAAGCGTGAGTACCTCGCCCGCCACGTCAGTTCCCGTGATAGCGAAATAGCCGGCGAGATAGGGGTGGATCAGCCCGTGACCGCAACCGACATCCAGCAGTTTTGGTTTTTGCAGGTGAGGGAAATAGACCCTGACTGCGCGTTTGAATGCATCGGCCTTGACCTTCGTATAATAGTCCAGCCCTTTGCCTGCGAAGCCGATCGATCGCTCGATCACCTCGCGATAATTGTCTTTCGCGGAATTGAAATCGACAAGCTGCTTCTCACTGTTCATCAATGTTCAGCGCCTGTTCGATAATCACGGTGGGACGTTTGCGCGCCTGGATATAGATGCGCCCGATATATTCGCCGATGACGCCGAGGAAAATCGCATTCAGGCTAATGCCGAACAGAATCAGCACCGTGATAGTGGCAAAGCCCGAGGGCCACGCATGTTGCGTGACGAGCCGCGCAATCACATAAAAACATGTCATCACCGCCGTGAGGAGAGAGATGAATATGCCGAGATAGGTCGCCAGACGCAGCGGTTCGATCGAATAAGACAGAATGCCGCTCATAGCTAGGCGCACGAGCTGATGCAGGGGGAATTTGCTCTTGTCAAACTCGCGCTTTTGCCGGGGGAAGACGATGCCGATCTGGTTGCGGGCGAGTTCCGAGATCAGTCCGCGCACGTATGGCTGTGCGTCGTCGATGGTTTTAAGCTGGTCGAGAATGTTGCGGTCTACCAGCCGGAAATCGCCGGCATCGACCGCATGGGGAACCTCTGAGATGCGCCCGAGCAGGCGATAAAAGGCGCGACGAAGGGCGATCATGCGCCTGGATTCCTTGCGGTCGGAGCGCAATCCCGCCACCACATCATGGCCCTCGCGCCAGAGCCTCAGAAACTCCGGAAACAGGGAGGGCGGATCTTCGAGATCGCAGTCAATCTGGATCGCGGCGGCGCCCTGTGCATGGCGATAGCCCGTGAGAATGGAACGGTGGAACCCGAAATTACGGGCGAAACGCAGCACGCGAACATCGGGATCGGAGGCTGCGAGGGCCTTTAGTTTGTCGAAGGTTCCGTCGGTGCTGTGATTGTCGGTGAAGATGATTTCGTAGCTGTACTCCGGCAGCTTGGAAAATTCCTCGACAATCGCCGAATAGGCTCGCTCCACATTGTGCTCTTCATTAAAGACGGGCACAACGACGGAGATAGACGTGCGCTGGGGGCCCGCGTCCAGAATCTTGCATTCCGGCAGCGGGACAATGAGCTTGGATTTCAACCCGCGCTTCCGCAAATCCGCGGCAATCGGCTCGGCGTAGTGCCAGGCGAGCAACACGACGTAATCCGGTTGCTCTGCGAACAGGATGCTGTTGTCGACGATCGGAATATGTTTGCCCGGCGAATACAGCCCCTTCTTCAAGGAAGCCGGCTGCTCGGCAATATAGGTCATGAGGTTGGCGCCGATGTCGCAATAGTGGAGCAGAGTGTTGGCGCGGCCCGGGCAGGAATTGCCGACAAAACTCTGGCCCCTGGTTTTTGCTGTTACAGCAAATTCGACCAACTTATCGCGCGTCTTCTCCGCGTTATTGCGGAATTTTTCATAGACTGGCGGTTTGTCTAGCCCCATCTCGACTTCCATCTTAAGGATCTCTCCGACGGACGTTTCGATCTGGCGGCTTCCCCTATGGCAGACATGCGCGCGGATGTTGCCGCCGTAGCGTGAAACACGCTCGGCGTGGAACACTTCCATCCCGTAGAAACCGAACAGCGTGACCAGCGACTTAAGGCTATAGGTACGGATATGCTCATGATAAATCGTATCGTACTGCGCCTTGTTGAGTACATCGACGAGGTAATGGTTCTCCAGCACGAACACGCCGTCGTTGGCGATCAGCGCCTGAATGCCCCGCACCACGTCGCCCAGCGGCGCCATGTGCGCGAACACGTTGGAGGCCGTCACCAGCGAGGCAGTCCCATATTCCCGGACGATGTCGCGGGCGACGGTTTCGTTGAAGAAGTCATTTACCGTATCAATGCCGTCGGCAATGGCGATGCTGGCTATTTGGGTGGGCTCGATCCCCAACACGCGGATCCCCTGTTGCTTGAATCCTTTAAGCAACGTTCCATCGTTCGATCCGATATCGCAGATCACAGAAGTGCCGTTAAGCCTGTAACGCGCAGCGAGATCTTTGGCCATCAGCTCCTGATAGGCCGCGAGCTCCCGCGTCACGCCGGTGCGATAAGGATAATTCTGGTGATAAACCGTGGAACCCTCGACCACGTAATCGAGTTGGTTAAGGGTGCAGCGGGCACAACGCATCTGGCGCAAGGGGAAATAAGGTTCGGGCTCGTGGAGCTGCGCGGCGGTGAGCAGCGAATCGCATAGCGGTTGATGACCGCAATCCAGCACGAGTTCAAGATCACTCGACCCGCAAATTTGACAATGGTTGAGTGGCCCGGGCTTTACGTTGTGGTCGATCATTCTGATTTCTGAAACCGGCATATCCATTTTGACTTTCCGGTTCGACCAATACCGTACATCCAACACCGTCAATATGCAATCGTCCAGCCGGTGTTATCGGCGGCGACAAGCAGCCGAAGATTCAGGAATTAGAGATTTTCAACAAGCCGTCAGGCATAGGGCAGGCTCGAACTTCATTTTCCAACACCAAATCGGAAAATTTGGGAAACTGGATCTCTATATTTGCAACCGCTTATTTGCTTATAATTGGCCGGAGAAACGGGCGGGAGCACCACGAAGGCGTTTGGGAATGCTCCCGAATTTTTGGGCGTGAGCTCGATTGCCGCGCCCTGCTCGAGGAATACAGCTGGTTCGGATTCGGGAGAATTTATCATGAGTTTGACGACGGATTTGATTCACTTTGCCGGCCGGGGATTGCGCAGGGCCGGCCGCCAGTTGATGAATTATCGAGCGCTCCGGGGGGTTTGGCTGGATGTGGGGGCGTGCAAGGGCGAGCACTGCTATGGATTTGCGCTTGCCAATCCTTCGCTTCATGTTTTTCTGTTTGAGCCCAACCTGCGAATGGCGACAAAGCTTTTCGGCATGCTGCCAAACTTCTTTGTTGTTCCGTTGGCGGTTACGGAAAAGGACGGTTCCTCGGAACTGAATATCAATTCCTATGCGGACGCGAGTTCGCTACTGCCTCTCGATGACCGGGGCGTGCGCAATTGGGCCGGGGCGCAAGACCTGCGAACCGTGGAGAAGGCAACGGTGGGCACGATTCGCCTTGATACGTTTCTCAATCTGGCGGGAATTCAAGCCGTGGACTATCTCAAGGTTGATGCGCAAGGAATGGATCTGGAAGTGGTCAGGTCCGCCGGGAATCGCTTGAAGGACATTCACCGAATCTGCCTGGAGTGCGACGTCACTCCTCACCCTCTCTACCGCGGCGCTTCAACCAAGAGCGAAACGGTCGAATATCTTGAGAGCCGCGGGTTCGCGCTGATCGACGTGTTGCCGCAGAGCGACGGACAGGAAGAAAACCTGACTTTCGAAAACAAAGCGGCGCGGGGGGCATCGCAGGAATGGAACAGGCTTCCCGAGATGGCCGGCTTCGGGTGCCGCCCCAGTTGAAGAGTTTCTCTGCCCAGCCAATGGCCGTTCGCGGCCGTCGTCCCGGACAGCGCGAACCGGCAAATGATGGAGCAAAATCAATGAGAATAGCCTTAGCTTTTGCGCTTCTCCTGCTCGCGGGGCTCGCCGCTCCAACCGCTTGGGGACAAGGCGCAACTACAAAGTTTCGTTCTGCCGCGTCGCTTCCGGCCACCTGCTCCGTCGGCGACGACGACTCCGCCGGCGACACGATTATTGTGAGCGGCCTCTACTACGCCTGCACAGCGAAAAACACCTGGACGAGATACGATCCGCCGTCTCAACCCGGTTCTACCAATCCATCGAGCGGGAACGAATGCTCCAGGAGTTCGATTCCCTTCGCGGATGTGACCTGCTGGGGAGCGCGTCCGATTTACTTTTCCGGTACAGCGCCGCGGACTGCAGCAAGCTGCAACGGAACGAATAAGGTGGCGGTGGAATCCCCGGCAGGCTTTCAAGTCGGCGACGGCATCACGATCTACCGGTGCGGGGCGACGAACAAGATGGGTACTCCCGCTGCGCCGGCGGTGACGCCCAGCGAAGCTGCGGGGGAGACCGGCACAGGATGGGTGGTCAACAGCCCCACTGGGAATTCCCCCTATTCATACGTGATCGTGGCCCGCGACAAGTTTGGCGCGGTAACGGCGCCTAGCCCGGCGACGACAATCAAGACGGGACAAAATAAGCTCGGATTGCAGAGGGACTCCATCCAATCATTAACGCGATCGAACGATAAAGTGACGGTGGTAACTACCGCCGCCAACAAACTTGTGTACGATGCCGTGACGGAAATCGAATCCACCCTCAGCTACGGGTTCAACGGCTGGTTCAGCATCGGGCATATTGACAGCCCCACGCAGTTCGAACTCTTCGCCACGCCCGTCGACTCCAGGGCTCTAGGATGGCAGACCAAGGATGTAACGAGCGTTGGCGCAGGCGGAACGCTGGCGTATTATCTCGGAAATCATTTGAAGTGGGACGCTCTGCCTGGAGCATGGGAATACTACGTTTGCGCCGAACGCCGCGGGGACACTCATTTTCATTTGATCGGTGTCACCAAGCCGCAAGGTATCACCAGCGGCTACCAGGACGTGCAGTTCGACGACTGGGGATCGCCGTACATGGATAGTCAGACCTATCCTCCTTATGTGGAAGTTCTCACGGGTCCGAACCCGGATGTGCCAAACTCCTATGACGCCATTTGCACAGGCTCGGCCACCAACGATCCACTGACGACCACAATCACGAACATAACCGGAAATACAATTACGACGGCCAGCGCCGCGGCCCAGACCGTCGAGAAGACTGTGGCCATCTTCGACGACGGTCCGACCATTCTCAATGCCATGAACAGCATCGCTTATCATCACAGCGGGCCGGGCGGGGATTCAACGCTCGGCGGGGCGGTGTACATTCCGCCGGGAAAAATTTATCCGAACACGACGTATCCGATCAATTCCTTCCTTCAAGTGCCGGCAGGGTTGACGATCTGGCAATCGGGCCATCTTCTGTTGAACGAAACGCTTGCGATCGCCCACAGCGTCAACTGGTTCGGCGACTGGGGAAACATCGGCGCGCCGCAATTCGGATACAACAGCGGCGCTCCAGTCGATGTGAAATACGCTTCGCCGGGCATCGACGTGTACGGGGCTGGAAATTCGTTCCGCTCGCTCAACTTCAATGACGTGGACGCGAACGGCGGCGTGCTGGTGGTGGGTGAAAATCTCAACGGAAGCAATTTCGATCGCGTGAATTTCGTCACTGGAAATAACGGTGGTCCCACCGATTATCTGAGCACAGCAATTATTTTGCGGGACACCTCGGGAACCATTGACGACGTTCATTTCGATAAGGTTTTGTTCTACAGCGGTCCAGATCAAGTGTCCGATAAAAGCTGGACGCCTCTGTTTTGGATGGCGCCGGGCCAGGACGGCAAGGGCCGCGCCCAGGGAATTTATTTTGACATCACCATGGACAACTCCTCGTGGAATCGCCGGGGGATCGCGCTGTCGGATCAGGGTGGGGGCGGAACATTTATCTTTAACCGTTTTTACCGCCAGGGCGGTATAACTCCGGTATTTTCGTTTCAGCTTCAATCGTTCTGCACCAGTTGCACGTCATTCATTTTTAACGACGAGGCGCAGGACACAGAAGGCCAACCTGTCATCGCCACCTTGTATACCTCCCCGAACGTTGACAACGCCATCGGGTATAGCGTCGATTTCAATACCGTCGGCGGCTCCGGGGGAAACGGCCCGTTAATTACCGGCATACGTCCAGCGACCTTCAAAATCGATCCCTACCCCTACATGAACAATGTTGGAATCCCGAACCGCGACGCGGTCGTGAACGGAAGCGGCATTCAGTTTACCTACGCGCCCTATGCCGCGGGTTCTTCCGCGCCGATCAACGGCGGTCTGTATTCCATCATGGAGGCGGCGCACATTCCGTCCGGGCACAGCTTCTTCTTCGATCTAATGCCCCCCACTCGCGTGACGGTCACGCCGGCGAACGGCGGGAGCGTTCCGGCCGGGACGTGGTATTACGCGGTGAATTCCACGGGTGCGGACGGTGGAGAATCCATCCTTTCGAAGCCCTCGGCCGGGGCAGTCATGTCGAGCGGAACTCAGGCCGTCAACGTGGCGTGGACAGGAGCTAGCGGCGCATACAGCTACAACGTGTATCGCTGCCAGAAGGCCTGCACGACGAGCGATGGGGCGCCGAATCCCGCCGCAACATATTGGTATCGCGTGTGCCTGCATATCGTTGGATTGTCCTGCACGGATGCGGCCGCGTCGCCGGCACAGACTTCGGTGCCGCAAGTCGGCGGTACCGGCGCAACGATTGCCAACAAGAATGGAGTGTATGCTCCGGTCGCGCAGGCCGGAACAATTTCAACGGGAGGGGCGGCACAAGTATTTGGCTCGGCTGAGAACAGCACGACAGCCGCATGTGAAACGAACTACGGCGTCACGACGCTGGCCACGAAGTCTACGACGACGAACACAGGCCTAGACTGCCTTCCTGCGAATGCCATCATCGACGCCATCGTCTATCGAATCACGACCACGATCACCACGGCGGCCAGTTTCACCATCGGAGACGCCGGCGCGCCGAACCGATTCTGCACCACGCAATCCAAGCTGACCGCAGGAAGCACGGGAATCTGTATCGCGCAATCGGGGTCGAGTGCTGCGGTTCAAAATGCAGCTTCCGCGGTGCGCTTGACGACCAATGCCGCCCCCGGCGCCGGCGCCATACGCTTGATCGTTTACTACCATACTTGGACAGCGCCCGCGAACTGACGGTTGGCATTCGAATTCAACCCTCGTCACATCGGAGAACCGAAAGCCAAACAACAGTCAAGGCGACTCCTCCGCCAATCACGCTCACTCGTTGCAATTCTTCATGGTTCAATGCAACTGTCTTCTTTCACGTGTCCTCTTGCTACAAGATTTCTGTGAGCATCCAGGTAACACATGTGCGCTGAGGGGTTTTATACTGTACGACCTCTTTGCAACGAGAATTGTCATTCAGCCGTATCCTCACGGGTGTAGCATGCTGTCAAGCTAGCGAGCCAAAGTGGGAATTCCGGTTCTCAGAATGACATGGCACTCGATCTGCAAAGACGAAATTTCTTCACCGCATCAAGTGTTGGCTTGAACTGCAGAGGACATAATGTTTCCCACTCGTTACCGCAAGGAGTGCCCGATGATTTCAAAACGATCTGGACGCAGGCAATTCCTGAAAAACAGCGCTGCGCTGGCAGGACTGGCAGCAGGCGCAATTACGCCTGTGGGCGCTACGCCACCTGGATCCGAATCAATTGACCAATTTCATGCTTACGGTGAACGGTCCCATTTCGAAAACTGGACACGAAAAGGAAAACACCTATGGCCACCGGAGGGCCAAAGTGGCGCACGCGACTACGGTTTTCGAAACCCAATTCAATACTAGTTGGGCATGATCACCCCAGCTCCGCTGCATTTCACTATTTCTCATGGACACGAGCCGCGGGACATCGATCCCGCGAAGCATCGGCTGCTCATTCACGGCATGGTGGATCGTCCACTGATTTTCAGCCTCGATGAATTGAAGCGCCTTCCCTCTGTTTCACGTTTCCATTTCGTGGAATGCAACGCCAACAGCGGCCCGACCGGCCCCACAGGGGCGGCGCGCAGGGCTCTAACGGCGACTGCGTAGGATACTCACGGGCTGACCAGCTGCAGCTTATGGACCGGCGTGCCGCTGTCGTTGTTATTACAACAAGCCGCCGTGCAGAAAACCGCGACGTGGATGATCGCAGAAGGTGCTGATCCGCCCACCACTTGAAAAGCATTCCCATCGAGAAAGGCATGGACGATTGTCTGGTCGCGTACGGATAGAATGGCGAGGCGGTGCGACCCGAGCAGGGCTACCCGTCGCGCCTGATCGTCGTCGGCTGGGAGGGCATCAATAACGTGAAATGGTTGCGGCGAATAAAGCTGGTCGACCAGCCGCATATGGATATGCGGGAAAGCACGAAGTATCCCGGCTTACGACTCGACGGGAAAGGGCGCTGGTCCCAGTTCGAGCTCGGGCCGAATCCGTCATCACGTGGCCATCGGGCGGGCAGCAACTTTCGGTCCCGGGATTCTATGAGATTACTGGGCTCGCATGGTCGGGCCGTGGAGCGGTCCGCCGAGTCGGGGCATCCACCGATGGCGGGAAAACGTGGACGGATTCGCAGCTTCAGGACCAGGTGGCGCGCAAGGCGCATACTCGCTTCGTTCTTCCCTGGGAATGGAATGGCGATGAGGTTGTGATTCTGCCTCGGAGCACGGATGAGCGGAATGAAGTGCAACCGACTCGTGATGAAATCGCAAAAATCTCGCACATCGATATGGATTATTACCTCACCTCAACAAATCTTGTCGCCCACTTCAACGCCATCCAGCCATGGAAAGTTAACCGGGACGGGAGCGTGCTCAATGCGCTGTCTCTGTAACATTCTTGTTTTCCTTGCAGCGCTGTCGGCCGGTGGCACCGCGTGTGCACAGGCGCCTGATTACATGAATGTGGGTCACGCCGCGACCCCGGAGGAGATCCGGGGATGGGATATCGCGGTGGGTCCGGCGGGAAAGGAATTGCCGCCCGGTAGCGGGACGGCGAAGGACGGCGCAGAAATCGTTGCAAATAAATGTGCCGTTTGCGATGGTCCCGCAGTCGAAGGATCACAAATGGCTTCGCGCCTGGTTGGTGGCAAGGGCACGCTCACGCCTCCGCCACCCGTACTCACGGTCGGAAGTTACTGGGCCTTTGCAACGACGATCTTTGATTTCATCTACAAAGCCATGCCAAGAGGGCAGGAAGGTTCGCTCAAACCGGACCAAGCCTATGCACTGACAGCCTTTTTGCTTTATAAGAATGACATCATCAAGGAAACCGACACGATCGATGCAAGAACGCAGCCAGCTATCAAGATGCCAAATCGCGAGGGCTTCATTCCTCCACAGCTTGTGACGGTCGGTGCTTCGAAAGTCGAGGAAATATCCTTGCGGCTTCGTGCTTCTGACCGCTGCTCCCTGTGATAGATGGTCACATGCGGCGGATTGAGAACTGGCCTTCTTCGGAGCCGCGCTAATACTCACGGCTCCTGTCCATCTATCGATCCATCATAGATGTAAAACATGCGATGAATCTCGGGTAAACGCAGTGATTGGCATAATGCACCTATGTGACCGCTCGCGCCCCTCGGGTCCAGAGCTCCCCTGCATAGTTAGAAGTGAATTGCAGAGGTGTTCAAAGAACTTTTCCTTCGAGCAAGAATTGATTGCTGTCTGGCGGCCAGTCCTCGTCGAAAATGTCAAGCTCGTCGGTAATTCACGTATGATTTAACTGTCGTGATAGCATGCCTCGAAACGGCGTCGAAGCGGCACGGTGCGGTCGACGGAAAGGAGCCCAAGCTTATGACTGAAATTTGCGTCACCTGTGGAACTCAATTCCCACCTTCCAACGAGATTCCGCGCAGCTGTCCGATCTGCCGGGATGAGCGTCAATTCATCGGACCGCAGGGGCAGGAATGGATTTCGCTGGATCAATTGCGGAAAACGCATCGGAATGTCTTCTTTGAAGAAGGCTGGAACCTTTGGGGGATTCATACCGAACCGGAGTTCGGAATTGGACAGAGGGCGCTGCTTTTGCAAAGGCCGGAAGGCGGAATTCTCTGGGACTGCGTCAGCTTGATCGATGCCAGTACCGTTGGACTCGTCAAGGCGCTTGGAGGGCTATCGGCGATTGCGATTTCGCATCCTCATTATTACTCGAGCATGGTGGAGTGGAGCCGCGCATTCGGCGGCATTCCAATCTACCTACACGAGGCGGATCGCGAATGGGTGCAGCATCCAGATCCCTCAATTGTGTTCTGGAAGGGAGAAACCCATCAGCTGAGTGACGATCTCACTCTGATTCGTGTCAGCGGACATTTCAGCGGCTCTCAGGTGCTTCACTGGGCTGCCGGCGAACGTGGCAGCGGTGCGCTGCTGAGCGGTGACATGCCACAGGTTTGTTCGGACCGCCGACATGTCAGCTTCATGTACAGCTACCCCAACTACATTCCTGTCGACGGCGCGACCGCTCGCGAGATTGTTCACAAGCTTGAGCCGTACCAGTTTTCGAAATTGTACGGCGCATGGCCGAAGTTCGTCGTCGCCAGCGATCCGAAACTCGCATTGAGGCGCTCGGCCGAGCGCTACTTGCTCGCCATCGGCGACCGCGGGCCTTTAGAAATCAGCCAGTATTCGGTGGCGTGATCGGCCCAAGTGCAACTGCGTGACGCAGGCGACAGGGGGGTTTTTAGCTTTCGGGTGGGCAGATGAATCTCGGGCGCGGATCGCTGTGGCTTCCCGCGGCCCGATTGGGAATTGTGTGAACCCTGCTGCTTTCGACACCCCCCAAACACGAAGTTACCGAGAATCGGAATGTGGCACTGCGACCGCAACTCGGCATCTCTGCCGGGTTATTCAAATTTATTCGGTTCCGGGTTCAATCAGACGGCTGTGGGGTTTCTTTCCCGCCGCCGCAACGTGGCACGCGTTGTCGAGTAATTCTTCCCCAATTGCCAGATCACTGCGTTCTATGTTGACCTTGTCTTCGAGAATGACAAATCCTTTAGTTCCATCAGCCCGAGTCAATCCGATAACCACGAGTGTGCGATTGCCCATATCTCGCGTTGCATCTGGCAAACCTTCCGCCAAAAGTCTGAATGGATTGTGTGGGCTAAGGTGCTCGCCAGATACCCACATTGCATTGTAGCGGTGTCCGACCAAGGAGGAATTGAATGGAGCCCATTGGTTTCCAATATTCCCCTCGTGTTCGTGCAGCGTCTCCCAGACATCGGCACGAATGCAAGAAAAGTGAATATGCAACTGATCCTGAGAGCGACTCACAGCCGAGTTGATTGCCAAACCAACGTCATCTCGCGGAAGAATTAGGTGCAGCGCGTCATCGATATGGGTTTGCTCTTCCCAGGCACTGGCGAAATAGTTCGTCGCATTTGGCCCGCGAACGATTGGACTCTCTATGCCGGAGATTTGAGTAGTAGGAACTAGCAAAAATTGAATGCCCCCTCTTGGATCCCTTAGGATCGCGAATCCACTTTCAATTCCTCGGTTGAGTTCGACTTGAAGACAGGGCATAGGATCATGATGCTGAGATTGTCCGGGAACGCATAATTCATGCACAACTCCCCACAACGCATTGCGAGGAAGGGTTATTTGAGCCGCATTGGCTGCGAGCAACAAGAGAGAGACACAAGCGCAAATCGCTGCCATGACAGCCAATGCAAGAAAAACAGTGAGGCTGCGACCGTAACTGACTTGTTCGGCGTCAGCGAATAGCATTGTTAGTAGAGCAGCGAGCCAATCCTCATTGCCCAATCTTATCAGGGGGTGCAAGTGCCCTTGGGAAAAGTGCCTTTCAGGTTGTGAAAAGGTTTACTAGCTGCAGTTTAGAATCGGGTACCGAAGCGTGCTGGGTTCAAAGACGCAATTCAATCTTCATCCTCCGGCATTCAACGAGGACTGTTTCTCGTGTATGCAAGGAGCTGGGCGTACTCGGAGGGTTTCGCTCTAGAATTGACCACAGGCACCGCAGCAACTCGGCCCTATGGGGAGTAATATTCAACTCAAGCCAGGTTATGAATTCCTCTGCAACGGTAGACGAGTTTGGTATCGGGCCGTTTGAGTTTTCCCCTGCCACCACGTTTTATGATGGAGTCGAGAATCGTCTATTTGAAAGTGTTCTCATTGCTATAAGCGGCAATCTTGTGTCTTTTAACGTCAGCACAGGCACCTCGTTCCCGCCCTCGGGATTTGAGAGCTTCGCAACAGAAGGCGCAGGCACGAGAGGCATGATTGTGGATGATGATACGACTGCCGGAGACCAAGCAAACAGCCTTTAATTCGACTGTTTGACCTCCAATGCGGCCGTTAAGCTGACGCAGTCCGGTTTGCTCTAACGACTGCGCTCGGAAAGATTGGTCAGCTGTTCGCCCGATATCCCCAATTTGAATGAGTATTCGCAGGAAATTGAATAGCACCTTAGGGTAAGCAATTTCAACCTGGTCATAAAGCACACCTTTAGGCTTGTCCGTGAGCGCCCTAATTTTTAGCCTGAAATCCAAAATTCAATCGCACTGCTTTGTCCTAACTTAATTAAATTTCAGTTGGATGAAAGAAACGACGAGGCTCCCAAGCATTAGACCCGCTGTCTAAAGCGTCTGCTCGAGGATAGGCAACTGGGAGCGAAAGAGCAGAATTACAAAACGAACTCACTTAAACGACGTGAAATCTTGGGTTTACATTTCTGGGTACGGGCGCAAACAGCACGGTCAGAGTTAAAGAGGGGCGAAAGACCTGGGGGAACCTGGCCACGATACAAAAGGCATCGAAATCTCGGTCCCTGGAACCAACATTTACCCCGATGCCGACTCGGCTTGAGCGAGCGCAGCCGATGCGCGAAGTGCAACCGCTGCCGCCCCATGTGGACGTTAAGATTTCCTGATTCCCAGAGCAGAGAATCAGTACTACGTTCCCGTGCTGGCTCTGTATTCATATTGTACGAGTGTCGGCGGCGTCGCCATCCGAGGGCGACGGCTAGACGCGCAGCGGAGAGATTCAGACTCCCGACCAATCATAATGTTTATCGGCCACTACCCTTGTCAGGGCAGCGCGAACGCGTTGACGCCCGAAGTCACAATTACGACGTACTGTTTTCCGTTTCGCCCCATATAGGTCATTGGGTTCGTATGTCCTTCAGCATCGAGCTTGATTTCCCACAGTTCCTTTCCAGTTTGCGTTTCAAACGCTCGGAACCGTTTGTCGATCGTTCCAGCGATAAACACAAGCCCTCCTGCCGTCGTAATGGGTCCGCCCTGCCCAAACGCTCCCGTATTGTGAATGCCTTTAGCTTCCAGTTCGTCGCTCGTTCCAAGCGGAACTCGCCAAGCTATCTCGCCGGTGTTGGCGTCCACTGCCATGAGTTCGGCCCAAGGTGGCTGCTGGCAGGGCAACTGCGTATCGGGGTCCCAGAATCGTGCATTGAATGATCCTTTGCCGAGAGGACTGATCCGGCGATACGCCACTTGATCGCTATCCGGAGTTTTGTCCAGGCGGCCCATGCCAGCAACGTTTCGGGAGTTTACGACCACATATCCGAGCTTCGGGTCAACAGAGACTCCCCCGTAATTGGGTCCACCCTGCTGACCGGGGAAGATTATCCTGAATTCTTTACTGCTATAGGGCGTATACGGCCCTTCATTGTGGATCCCGCCTATCTGAGCCACGAGGTCGCGGCAAAATTTCTCGTGTTCTGGCTCGCCAGAGAAGACCTCATCGGGCTTCATACTAAGGCGCGCGAGCGGCGGAGGTTTCACTGGGAATGGTTGCGTCGGCCAAGTTTGCTCGCCGGGCACATCACTCTGTGGAACTGGGCGCTCTTCGTACGGGTAAATCGATTTGCCGGTCTCTCGATCGAGAAAAAACATTAGCCCCGGCTTCGAAATTGCGACGACTACGGGAATCCTCTTCGCACCTCGCGTAATTTCCATCAGTGACGGTGCGGCTTCGGCGTCATAGTCCCAAACGTCATGATGGGTTAACTGGAAATACCAGCGCACCTTTCCCGTATTGGCGTCGAGAGCCACAATTGACGACGAATATAAATTCTGTCCGTGCCTTGCACCTCCATAGTACTGCGCGGCCGGCTGCCCAATCGGCAAGAAGACCAATCCGTGTTGTGGATCCACGGTGATTGCGCCCCAGTTGGCTGGTGATCCGGCGGTCACCCAATTTTCCTTCGGCCATGTCTCATAACCGGGCTCGCCCGGGTGAGGGATGGTGTGAAAAGTCCAGACCAACTTGCCCGAGTGGAGATCCCAGGCGCGCACATCCATTGCCGGCCCTTCCGGGTCATCTTCTTTGCCCTGTGCTCCTGTGATGATCAGGTTCTGATAAATGGCTCCTGGCGAACTCATATGATATGGTGCGCTTGGAAATTTCTCGGAGACACTGGTTCTTAGATCAATCATGCCTCCCGAACCGAACCCCGAAACCAATTTCCCTGTCTTCGCGTCGAGGGCGATTAGTTGGCCGCTACTGGTTCCCGCAAGAATTCGTGGAGGATTTTCTCTATCGCCCTTCCAATAGGTCACGCCTCGAAGCGTGCCGCTCGCTTTCCCTAGGTCATATTTCCAAATCTCCTCACCACTTTCTGGTTCAAGCGCAACGATCGCGTGCTGGACAGTTGGGGTGTAAAGCATCCCATCAATCATAATTGGCACGGCTTCGGTTGCAGCCAAAGTGGGATTTTCAGGGTTGCGAACGTTCTTAGTCATGCCGTACTGCCACGCCAACTTGAGCTTCGAGACATTCTCGACATCAATCTGCGTGAGAGGCGAATGACGTTGGCCATTTTGATCGTAGCCATACGCTGGCCAGTCTCCTTGTCCGTGCAGTTCCTGAACGAAAATTGCGGCGAGCAGGACGACCAGAAATGTTTTCATCGTGATCTCTCGATTCGAAATTCCTGAGATGCCTCCGAAGTCCGAGGATGTTCAAAACTGTCCGAGAGGCGCTCAGTGCGAATGGCGCTCATCTTTGCAGATAAGAACGTCGGAATGCGAGCATAAAATGAATGACCTCCACTGAGGCAATCGGTCCTCATAGATGATAAGAGTCAGTTTTCCGATCAGGGGCTCTTGAGCACACGCATGCAGATTTCCAGTTTCCGATGACACATGTTTGTCTGGAGCTGCAACGCGCTAGGCCTCCTGTCCAGGAGGGAGTATTGGATCCGTAGGTGGAAAGTTGCCCCGACTGCGGACGTGCTGCTTCGACTTGTGTAGAAATTTCATAAGAGCGTTGACAGGATACTTACGATCAGGCCGTCCAAAATGTGCAAAAGTCGTTCCGCCTGCAGCCTGATTCACCTTTCGCCAAGAATTACCTGGATCGGATGCTCCAGGCGAAGCAGAAGGCAGGCGGCTCAAAATCTACTCAGTGACCTCAACAGCTCCCAAGAAGCTGCGACCCGGGCAACTTGTCGTTGACTCAACTTGGTAGCAAGGTTAGGCTTTCCGGGAAAGAGGCCTCAAAATGAGAATTCCGGTTGGTGGAGAATAGAGGAATTGAACAAGCCCAAAATAATCGTGGTGATGCCCGCGTACAATGCAGCGAAAACGCTCAAAATCACCTATGAAGCCATTCCTCAATACACTGTTGACCAGATCATTCTCGTCGATGACGGCAGCACGGACAAAACTCTGGAGATCGCCCGTGAATTGAATCTCACGGCGTTCGTGCACACGCGAAATTTCGGCTACGGAGGCAACCAGAAGACATGCTACACGGAAGCCCTCAAAGAGGGAACCGATATCGTGGTCATGCTTCACCCGGACTATCAGTACGATCCGACACTTCTGCCCGAAGTAGTAGGTCCGATGAAAGACGGCGAGGCCGATATCGTTCTGGGTTCCCGCTTCCTGGCGGGGAACACGCTGGAACAGGGCATGCCCTGGTGGAAATACCTGGGAAATAGGTTTCTAACTAAACTCGAGAATTGGACGTTGGGATTGAACCTATCCGAGTATCACACCGGCTACCGGGCTTATAACCGCCGGGTCCTGGAAGATATCACTTTTTCATTGAATTCCGATAAATTCGTCTTCGATCAGGAAATGCTGGTCCAGGCAACTCATCTGGGATTCAGAATTAAAGAAGTCCCCGTCCCAACAAAGTATTTTCCGGAAGCGTCGAACGCAAGTTTTGTGGACAGCAGCATTTATGGGCTGAGCATTCTTTTCCTCCTGTGCCGTTTCATTCTTCAGCGGATGCCTTATATCGAGCTGCGGCAATTTCAATCGGTCCATCCCAGATATAGGAGAGTGTAGTGAATGGTTCGAGGATGCCGGGGGCTGAGTATGAATTTAAGCCCTTTCGATACAGCAGTCATTACCAGATCTTGAAACTGCTGAAGCATGAGACAAACCCCGTCAAGATTCTCGATGTCGGTTCAGCAAGTGGCTATCTGAGAAAGATTTTGAAGGAGAGAGGCCACCACGTCACTGGGGTCGAGAAATACGCCGCGACGGCTGAAAAAGCAAAGCACTACTACGACTCCTTCGAGCTGGCGGATATCGAAACGTTTGCATTTCCTTACCAGCGGGAATTCGATTACATCTTGTTTGCCGATGTTCTGGAACATCTGCGCGATCCGGCTGCCGTATTGCGAACGTGTATCCCAGCCCTGAAAGAATCCGGGAAACTGATTATTTCCGTACCGAATATAGCGAACTTCCTAATTCGTCTGAGCCTGCTCTTCGGAAAATTCGATTACATGGACCGCGGCATTCTCGACAGGACTCATCTGCGCTTTTTTACGCGCCGAAGTCTGACAATTATGATGAATGACATTTCCTGCAAAGTTCTCGATGTGATTCCGACTCCGCTGCCCGTACAAATTGTGTTTCCATTCACCGAAAAGACGTTTTTTGCGCCCCTCCATGAAATCTTTTATGTGCTCACGCGAGGTTGGAGAACTGTGTTGGCTTACCAATTTGTGATCATGGCTGCACCCCGCCCGGCCGGAGTCCTTTTTTCACGTGACGATGAAAGCGTTGCCGAGAGGACACTGACAAACACGTGAATCGGAAGTAGTGGTGAACGCAGAGCGGAATGCGGGAGGGTGCGGCAAGACGACTTCCTTTACAGTATACGCTGGCTTGTTTCAATTCGTTCCAGGTTAACGTAAAACCCTGATGTCACATAGGGTGACATAGTCACGTGGCCGTTTAAATGTAAGCTTGAGGGTTAATCCCCTAGAAGCTGTTGCACTACCTGAGACAAGCCATTGAGATGATTATGGTTGAGTTTTTGAAAATGGGAGATAAGCAAGCTCAGCAGCGCTGAAGAAGGACGGATGGCGCGGTCTGTTCCCTTGCTGAGCAAAGCGCAGTGGAAGAAGATCACCCCTTTACTCCCGAAGCTGCCCAAACAAGGTTAGGGCGGTCGTCCGTGGATCGAGAATCGTCGGGTGCTGGAAGGAATTTTGTGGATTCTTCGGAGTGGGGCCTGCTTGCAAGATCTGCCGGAGAAATTCCCGCATCCTTCGACCTGCTGGCGGCAACTGCGAGACTGGGAGGAGCGGGGCGTTTGGTTGAACATCTGGCGGGCGTTTCTGAGCGAGCTGAACGGGCACCAACATTTGAAGTGGAGCGAATCGTTTCTGGACGGGAGTTCCGCTCACGCGAAAAAAGGAACGGCGGAGTCAGAAAAACCAAGCAGGGCAAGGGGACGAAGTGGATCGTGGTGGTCGACGGTCGCGGCCTTCTTCTGGGAAACTACCTTCACTCTGCATCCCCGGTGGAAGTCCGGCTCGCGGATACGACGCTGGCGACGATCCGCGTAGGGCGGCGTCATCACGCGGGCCGTCCACGGCAGAAGTCGGTGGTTGTGATCGCCGACAAAACCTACGACAGTGATCCGTTGCGAAAGCGTCTGCAGCATCCCGGGATTGCACTGATCTGCCCGCACAAAAGCGATCGCGTTCGGCCCGCGACGCAGGATGGGCGAGCCTTGCGGCGGTACAAGCGGCGGTGGATCGTGGAACGCACCAACGCCTGGCTGGGAAACTTCCGGCGCATGGTTGTCCGGTACGACCGTTCGCTCACCATGTATGGCGCGTTCTTTCATATCGCCTGCTTCATGATCGTCTTACGGAGGGTTGTGCAGTAGCCTCTACACAGAAAATGCGCCATTCTCCGTGCGGCGGCTTCCAATGTACCCGAGAGAAGGCAGGCGGCGGTGCCAATCCCAGGCGCTCTTTACGATGTTATCTAGCGATGAGAATCTCGGGCGCCAACCCAATATCCTCTCGGCGCTGGTGGGATCGGCAATCAATACTGGAGGGTCGCCTTCTCGCCGGGGAGCCGTTTTGGCGTCGATCGCTACGCCCGAAACGCGTTCCACGGCGGTGATGGCTTCCCTGACGGAAACGCCGTGACCGGTTCCCAAATTCGCTGAAAAACTTTCGCCGCCGGATAGAAGATATTGCAACGCGGCAACATGAGCTTCAGCCAGATCTTGAACGTGCACATAATCCCGGACAGCCGTTCCGTCTTCGGTGGGATAGTCGACGCCGTAAATTTCAACGGATTTCAGCCTGCCGAGTGTGGCCTCGATGAGACGCGGCACGAGATGCGTTTCCGGATTATGCACTTCGCCTAGGTCGCCGGAGGAATCGGCTCCGGCGGCATTAAAATACCGCAGTGCGGCCCAGCGTAATCCATAGGCGCTTCCGTACCAATCGAGTACGCGCTCGATAAAGAGCTTGGAATCGCCATAGGGATTCACAGGAAGTTTCGGATGGCTCTCGCCAATGGGGATGCGTTCCGGCACGCCATATACCGCGCAACTCGAGGAAAACACGACGTGATGGATCCCCGCATCCAGAAGAGCATGGAGGAAGTGCAAAGTATTGACGACATTGTTTTCGAAATAGCGGCGCGGCTCGCGGACGGACTCTCCGACGTAAGCGTGCGCGGCAAAATGGATTGCGGAAGTGACGTTATACTTTTTCAGCGCTTCCCTCAAAGCGCGGTGGTCACACAGGTCTGCTTCGACGAGCGGCCCCCACTGAATGGCCCAGCGGTTTCCCGTGGAGAGGTTATCGTACGCGACCGGCTCAAATCCGGCGCGCGACAAACTTTTGGCGGTTTGGCTGCCGATATACCCTGCTCCGCCCGTAATGAGAATGCTCACTCCGAACCTCCCACGAGAACTCCCAAACGCAATTGGCAATGGTACTGTAGATTTCCATAACTCCATTCATTGCAAAAAAAGAATCGCATGCCAGTCGGTATTTATCTTGTCCCGGGTTCGCCGTGGCGGATGATGCGTTCGACGATGTATACGGGCCTGGTTTTCGCTTCCTCGTAAACACGGCCCAGATATTCACCGATGACTCCAAGAAATGTCAGTTGTACGCCAGAAAGAAAAGTAACCAGAATGATGATCGCCGTGAATCCTTGCGGCGGAATGTGAAGGACGAGCTTGGCATAAAGAGTATAAAGAGAATAGACACTTGACACCGCCAGGGCAATGACCCCGAATATTGTGGCCGCGCGGATCGGCAAGGTCGAGAACGAAAAGATGCCGTCGAAGGCCAGCTTGAATAGCCGCCACAGGTTGTATTTTGCTGTCCCGGCAAACCGCGAATCGCGCTCGACCTCGATGCCAATCTGCCGGAATCCAACCCAGCTCCGCAAGCCGCGCAAATATCGATGGTGTTCTCCGAGGCGGCGCAATTGGACGACGACGCGCCGCGACACCAATCCAAAGTCTCCCGCGTCCATCGGTATATGCATGTCGGAGATCATCCCGAGAATCCGATAAAACGCTTTATAGCCCGCGCGGAGCCAGAAAGGCTCCTTGCGGTTTATCCGCAGCGCGTAAACAACATCGTAACCCTGCCAGAACTTCTCAAGAAAAAGTGGGATCGCCTCCGGTCGGTCCTGCAAATCAGCATCCATTAGGACGACCGCATCACCCGTAACGTTATCCAGTGCGGCGGTGAGCGCTGCCTGGTGGCCAAAATTGCGCGAGAGAACAACCACAACTAACCTCGAATCACTCCGTGCGGCCTCTTCCAGCGCCGCGACGGTCGAGTCGGTGCTTCCGTCATCAACTAAGACGATCTCGTGCGGCCCACCTTCGATCGAAGTCAATGTCTTTTCGAGCCGAGAAAGCAGCTCAGGGATCACAGCCTCTTCATTGTGGAGTGGAATTGCGATGGAGATCCGGAACTCCCCGGGCGGCAATTCAGTCTGAGACGATCGCAAAGGATTCTATGTCTCCGTTGGCCATCGAGATGCCGGACCTTTGGCCGATGGGAAGAGGATACCTTCTTGGGGCGAAATTCTCCATCTGCCGCATCTGTCACCGAAAGCAAGGTCTAAACGGTAATATTGCTTGCCCCCTGCAAGCCCAACTAAGACTTTATTCTGGCGTGCACAACCTCCTCTATCTAAATGGCGGTTGAAGAATCCCCTTTGATTCATCGGGGATACGGCTTATCTGTATTTATGGTTGATCATTTGCTTATAATTGGCCGGAGAAACGGGGGGGAGCACCACGAAGGCGCTTGGGAATGCTCCCGAATTTTTGGGCGTGGGCTCAATTGCCGCTCCGTGCTCGAGGAATCCAACTTGTGCCAGCTTCCGCCACTGCCTCACGATATCACACGATTTGCATTTCTCCATCGGAGTATCGGCGTTCCTACTGAGTGAATTCTTCCTCACTTCCGGTCGTACAAAAAAGCCGGGCCGATCAGTGATGTAAACTCTCTCACTGGAACTGGCATAAAAACTCGGGCTGGTCATTCAGCTCTGGCCAAGTCCCGTATTTATCTTCTTCCTTATCGTAGAGTCTCCCGAAGAATCTTAATCCCGAACCGAATATAGCGAACTTCCTAATTCGTCTAAGCCTGCTCTTCGGAAAATTCAATTACAAGGACCGCTGCATCCTCGATAGGACTCATCTGCGCTTTTTTACCCTTCGAAGTCTTTTATAGAGCTTCTCAGGACTTGGGATTTATAAAAGTCGAGTTACCGAATTATCGCAAAGTAGTGCTTTATCAGCTCCCGATTATCTAGCGCACTGAACCTTGGAAGCGGATACTTCACTTCAGTACTTCACAGTGTGGCCGATTTTCAGAAGCGGTTTTTCAATGAAGGTCCATGAAAGCGACGCGATGGCGATTGTGAGCGCCAGAGCCAATAGCACCAATCCGTGCTCGACCGGAGTCTGCGCCCAGGGCCTCTTGTGTTGGACGATTGCAAAGATCAGCCCCACCACGACCCAATGGATCAGGTAGACGCCGTAGGAGATTGTACCCAGAGCTTTGAGCCAAGAGGTACGCAATATACGCCCGAGCCAACCATCGGAATATGTGAGCGCAAGCAAAAGCAGGCAGAAGTAGAAGACAGCCAGCAAGCTGAAGCCGATCGTCGATATCCAAAAGGAGAGGACCGGATCAGTTTCCTTAAAGAGGATAAAATAGGGAAACCCAGCGAGCAACATGATCGAGACCAAGGCGAGCCGCCGCCGTTGGCTTTTCAACAACTCCCAAATCGGCTGATTCCGGACCAGAAGTGCGGCTGTCACGCCGAGCAGTAGCGCATCCGCACGGCAGGGCATGAGATAGAAACTCGCAAGATTGCCTTTGGAATATTTGAGGTTCAGAAAGAGCCGCAAGAGAGGAGCAGCCAAAATAGCGCTGCCGAGCACATAAGGGAGCCGTCGCCGGGGAACAAACCATATGACCGCCGGGAGTATCAGATAGAATTGTTCCTCGACCGCCAAGGACCACGTGATCCCAAGCCAGGTAGGCAAACCCGACTCCCCGATTGCGTATCGGATGTTTTGGGTGAATGTCGCATAGGCATACCACGGTATCGTCGGTCCGAATAGCCAGTCGCTGCCCGCAATTCGGCCCGGAACGCCGGCAGCCACGCATAAGTAAAATGTCCCGACGAGAATCGCGTAGATAGGGAGAATGCGGAAGACCCGGCGCGTATAGAAAGCCTTGAAGTAGTTTGGAGAGTTCCGCGCGTCCAGAAGGATGCCGCCGATGAGGAAACCAGAGAGAACGAAGAACAGGTCTACGCCGCTCCAGAAGAGCGAAGTCGAATTCTTGAGATAGTAAAACCAAAGATGGCCCAATGCGGAATTGGCGTCATGACCGTAGTGCCAGATAAGCACTAGGAGAATCGCCAGCCCCCGAAGTCCATCGAGTTCCGGAATCCGCCGTGTATTTCCCTGTGGTTCTACCTTGAGTTGAATCCCTCCATCGCAAATTGCGCTCGCTTGCGACTGAGGAGAAGTGATGAAATGGCTATTCATCAGTGACCCTTGATTCAACGCTGAATCGAACCACTTCGGCCTCAATGATTGGCGTGAAAATACCCTTTTGGGTCACACTAAGAGAATACCGTTGAGTGGCTGTCCATGACGCGGAACGATGTTTCCCGTTGCCCTAAGGAGAACTGAGCCCGCTTCTCCATTTTCCAGAGCGTTGTAAGCCCTTCCATGAGAAGGCCGGTTAGTGTCAAGGCGGTTTTGTAGTTGCCTTTGCTCGTCGAGTGGTCTTCCTTAGAACCGAGCCGCCTCTGTCGCCATCCTTCCATCCGCACTCTTTAGTGAGCGATC
>Ga0210396_10001397_pt1 | contig 26456 bp, 27 predicted proteins | sample IncBWH17OmetaG_FD_155466 | JGI IMG/M metagenome (GOLD analysis project Ga0210396, IMG submission 155466) | Forest soil microbial communities from Barre Woods Harvard Forest LTER site, Petersham, Massachusetts, United States - Inc-BW-H-17-O ... | reverse complement strand
GATCGGAAGGCGATCCCGAGGGTCAGGGCGAGCAGGGCGGCGGCGAGACGGGGCGGTGGGCGCATGGCCTACAATAGCGTACCGAAGCGTCGCCTTTGGCGTGACCACGCGCCGCGCCCGCCCTGGCGAGGGCGTTTCGCCCCGGACCGCACCGGTGACGGACGTAGGCATTGCCGCAAGCCCCTCGGTGAGTCACCAGAGGCGCGAGCGCCGAATTCGGCGGGGGAATCATGGGCCTGGACAACGCGCGAAGCCTCCTCGGCGTCGGGGTGATCCTGGCCCTCTGCTGGGCCATCTCGGAGCGCAGGAGCGCGTTCCCCTGGCGGCTTGCGGTCGGCGCCGTGCTCGCCCAGGGCGGTCTCGTGCTGCTTCTCTTCGGCGCGCCGGCGACGCGGGCGATCCTCTCGGGCGCGGGCGCGGCCGTGAACGGCCTCTCGTCCAGCACCCAGGCCGGCGTGAAGTTCGTCTTCGGCTTCCTCGCCGGCGCCGGCGGACAGCCCTATCCGGTGACCGATCCCTCGCAGCTCTTCCTGCTCGGCTTCCGCGTCCTGCCGGTGATCCTGGTGATCTGCGCCCTCTCGGCCCTGCTCTGGCACTGGCGGATCCTGCGCTGGCTGACCCAGGCCTTCGGCTTCGTGTTCCAGAAGACGATGGGCCTGCGCGGCGCTCCGGCGCTCGCCACCGCCGCCACGGTATTCATGGGCCAGGTCGAGGGGCCGATCTTCATCCGCAGCTACCTGCCCGCCCTTTCGCGCTCCGAGCTCTTCCTGCTGCTCACGGTCGGCATGAGCTGCGTCTCGGGCTCTACGATGGTGGCCTACGCCACCATCCTCGCCGGCGTGCTCCCCAACGCGGCGGCTCACGTCCTCACGGCCTCGATCATCTCCGCTCCGGCGGGCGTTCTCCTCGCCCGCGTCCTTGTTCCGCGCGATCCGGCGGCGGAGGCGCCCGGCGCCTTCGATGTCACCAAGGTCAAGGTCTACGAGAGCTCCGTCGACGCCCTGATGCGCGGCACGGGCGATGGTCTGCAGATTGTCCTCAATGTCGGCGCGACCCTCATTGTCTTCGTCGCCCTGATCGCGATGGCCGACGGCCTTCTTGGGATGGTCCCGCCGGTGGCCGGCGCAAATCTCAGCGTCGAGCGGATCCTGGGGCTCATCTTTGCGCCTCTGGCCTGGATCATCGGGGTGCCCTGGCGCGAGGCGCCGACCGCCGGGAGCCTGCTGGGCGCCAAGCTCGTACTCACCGAGTTCACCGCCTTCTTCGATCTCTCCAGGCTGGGGCCGGCGGTCCTCTCGGATCGGACGCGGGTGATCATGACCTACGCCCTCTGCGGCTTCGCCAACATCGCCTCGGCCGGCATCAACGCGGCCGGCTACGCCGTGCTCGTCCCGGAGCGCAGGAGCGAGGTGATCTCCATGGTGTGGAAGGCGATGGCGGCCGGTTTCCTGGCGACTTGCATGACCGCCGCGATCGTGGGCGCACTTCCCCAGGCGCTCTATGGGCGCTGAAAAGGAGACGACCGGCCATGAAACTCTATGACAGCCGCCTGGCGCCCAACCCGCGCCGCGTCCGCTGGTTCATGGCCGAGAAGGGGATCACGGATATCGAGGTTGATTCTTTCGATCTCTTCGAGGGCCGGCAGAAGAGCAAGGCTTACCTGGAAGAGGTGGGCGTGCCCAACGTCCCAGCTCTGGTGCTGGACAGCGGCGACGTCATCACCGAGTCCATCGCCATCTGCCGCTATCTCGAGGCCATTTATCCCCAGCCCAACCTGTTCGGGCGCGATCCCCTCGAGACGGCCCAGGTAGAGATGTGGCTGCGGCGCGCCGAACTCCTCACCGCCTATCCGCTGATGCTCGCCGTGCGCCACGGCCATCCGGCTCTCGCCGCCCTCGAGAGCCAGATCCCTGAACTCTGCGAAGCCAACAAGGCGCAGGCGCACCGCTCGCTCGGCCTCTTCGAGCGCCGGCTGGGCGCGGCCGAGTGGCTCGCCGGCGACCGGGTCACCATGGCCGACGGCGTGCTCTTCATCGGCTTCGAGTTCGCCCGCATGGTGAAATTCCGCCTTGGCGAGGACACCCCCAACCTCTTGCGCTGGCAGGCCGCCATGCGCGAGCGGGAGTCGGCGCCCGCGGGGACGTGACGGCTCAGTTCGCGGGAATGAAGTCCGACGCTTCGTTCGCCGGCAGTCCCGGCAGTTGGACGGCGGCGTGGGCGGCCACGCCGATCTGGCCGCCTTGGGCGATGACCTCCATCGAGCAGGTGTCCTCGGGGCCGTTGTGAGACGTGATCCTGTCGCCGACCTCGAGGTGCAGCGCCGAAAGGGAGTCCGCCTCTCCCAGGCCGGGAGGCAGCCCTGCGGCTCGAACCAGGTAGGTGTCTTCTGCGCCCGCATGAACAACACTGACAGAACGGGTCGCGGAGAAGGAGACATTGACTCCCGTTCCGGCCTTATCGACATGGCTTATCCAGCAAATGTGCCTGGTCGCCGCCCCAGCAGCAGGGTGTAGCGACTTCGCACTTGAAGTTTTCGCTGAGGCCGCGCTGATAGCGAGCGGCAGGCAAAGGCAACTCACGAACAAGGCTGATCGGTACGAGCCGCGTTTGTTCATTGAGGCTGGTCGCTCGTGCTTGCGTGGCGACTACGCACCTTCTTCACGATTCCTGAAAAGCTGAGGAGCGGCCGGGCTGCGGTCGTGATCAGCCCGCGGATGAAGACGAGCGACCTGCCGGCGCGGGTGACCTCACCGGTGCATTCCACGAGGTCGCCCTCCTCGCAGCCGTCGAGGAACTCGCCATTGAGCGAGGCGGTGACCGAGCCCGTTCCCTCCAGGGCGTCCGAGCCGATGGCGAAGAGGGCGAAGTCGGCGAAGGTCATCAGGCAGCCGCCGTGCATGAAGCCGCTGCCGTTCATGTGCTTCTTCTCGGCCCTGAAGGCGCAGACGATCGAGCCGTCCTCGTTCTTGCGGCGGAAGAAGGGGCCGGCGTGCATCTCGAACGGATCGTTGCCCCACTGGCTCCAGCCGGCCCACTCGCCTTCGGCGATCACGCCCCGCCAGGGACCCTGTGCGTCTCCGCCGTCCATTCTCACTCCTCGCTTCGAAGCCACGTCGTCCCCGACCGCAGCCGGGGGCGCTGGCCTATTGCGGCCCGCTGGGGGATCATGCAAGCGCGCCCCGCGAAGAAGGAGTGACGAGCCGTGGCCTATGACGCCGAGACGCGCGACCAGCTGATCGAAATGGTGCGCCGGTTCGCCGCCGAGCGGCTGCGCCCGATCGAGGCTCAGGTGGCCGAGCAGGACGCCATCCCCGACGACGTCCTCGAGGAGATGAAGGCGCTCGGCCTCTACGGCCTCTCCATTCCCGAGGAATATGGCGGGCTGGACCTCTCGATGGAGGACGAGTGCCTGGTGGCGATCGAGCTGGGCCGCGTCAGCCCGGCCTTCCGCTCCGCCTTCGGCACCAATGTCGGCATCGGCAGCCAGGGCCTCGCCATGTTCGGGACCGAAGAACAGAAGCGCCGGTGGCTGCCCAAGATCGCCACCGGCGAGATCGTCACCTCCTTCGCCCTCACCGAGCCGGAGGCCGGCTCCGACAGCGCCGCCGTGCAGACCCGGGCGGTGCGCGAAGGCGACGTCTATGTTCTGAACGGCGGCAAGCGCTTCATCACCAACGCCAATCGCGCGGGCCTCTTCACCGTGATGGCCCGCACCGATCCGGAGAAGAAGGGCGCCGCCGGTGTGAGCGCGTTCCTGGTTCCGCGCGACCTCCCGGGACTTTCGGTCGGCAAGCCAGAGAAGAAGATGGGCCAGCAGGGCGCGCACATCTGCGACGTGGTCTTCGACAACGTCCGCGTGCCGGCGGAGAACCGCCTGGGCGCTGAGGGCGAGGGGTTCAAGGTGGCCATGCAGGTGCTCGACCGCGGCCGCCTGCACATCTCGGCGGTGTGCGTGGGCGTCGCCGAGCGCCTGCTGGCGGACTGCGTGGCCTACGCCGCCGAGCGCAAGCAGTTCGGCCAGCCCATCGCAAGCTTCCAGCTGATCCAGGGCATGATCGCCGACAGTAAGACCGAGTCGCTCGCCGCGCGGGCCCTGACCCTGGAGACGGCGCGCAAGCGCGACGCCGGCCTTCCGGTGACCCTCGAGGCCTCGGCGGCCAAGTACTTCGCTTCGGAGATGGTGGGCCGGGTGGCGGACCGCGCCGTGCAGATCTTCGGCGGCGCAGGCTATGTGGCCGACTACGGGATTGAGCGGCTCTATCGCGACGTGCGCATTTTCCGCATCTACGAAGGCACCAGCCAGATCCAGCAGGTGGTCATCGCCCGGGAAACCTTGAAACGCGGCGGTTGAGGGCGCAGGGCGGCGACGCCTGCGCAGACTGGGGCGGGAGATCGGATGATGGCTTCGGGCCTGCTGCTGGCCAGCCTCGGCGTGGCCGCGGGCCTCGCCACGTTCGCTGGGGGGTCGCTCGCGCTGCGGCTGGCGGATCGCACGCACCTGATCCTCGGATTCAGCGCCGGGGCCGTCATCGGCGTCGCCCTGCTGGATTTGTTGCCGGAGTGCATGGAGCTGGCCGGTCCTGGCCGGGCGCAGGGGATCGCCAGCTTTATCGCCGCGGGTTTCATCCTCTATCTGGTCGTCGATCGCACCCTGCTCGCCGTGTCGGGAGGAAGCACGGGCCATCGCGGCCATTTCGGCGCCGCCAGCCTGACGGCGCACAGCTTCCTCGACGGCCTGGGCATCGGCCTGGGCTTTCAGGCCTCCCCCGCTGTCGGGGCGGTCCTGGCGGCGGCGGTGCTGGCGCACGACTTCGCCGACGGCATCAATACGGTGAACCTGAGCCTCGCCGGCTCGCGCAGTCCGGTCGTGGCGCGCCGCTGGCTGGCGGCCGACGCGATCGCGCCTCTGCTTGGGATCGGCGCGAGCACCCTCATCAGGCTGCCCACGGGAGCGCTCGGGAGCGTCCTCGCCCTCTTCGCAGGTTTTTTCCTCTACATTGGCGCGAGCGAGCTGTTGCCCGAGAGCCATCACCGCCATCCGCGGGCGACGACGACGATGGCGGCGGCGGCCGGCGTGGTCCTGATCGGCGCGGTTGTCCGCCTGGCGGGCTGAGCACGATTATGGGAGGGGTTCGCTTGTGGGCGCTCGGCCTCTCCCCTTCCAGGCCTGGAGCGTCCATCTAGCCCGGCTATGGCGCGTACGAGACACGACCGGATCGACGAACCGTCCGAAGACGGCGGCCTGGGCGCCCTGCTGGCGGAGATCCGCGCGTGCCGCGCCTGCGCGGACGAGCTGGCGCACGAACCGCGCCCGGTGGTGTTCGTCCGCCCGCAGACCCGCATCCTGCTCTGCGGCCAGGCGCCGGGACGGCGTGTGCACGAGAGCGGCCTGCCGTTCGACGATCCTTCGGGCGATCGCCTCAGGGATTGGCTCGGCGTCGATCGCGAGACCTTCTACGGCCATCCCGCGATCGGCATGGCGGCCATGGCCTTCTGCTATCCCGGTACGGTCAAGGGAGGCGGCGATCTGCCCCCACCGGCCCGGTGCGCCCAGCTGTGGCGCGAGCGGCTGCTCGCCGAGCTGCCAAAGGTCGAGCTGACGCTGCTGCTCGGCTTGCCGGCCCAGAAGTGGGCTTTGGGAGACGCCCATCCGGGCTCGATGGACGCCGCCGTACGCGACTGGCGCGCCTTCCTGCCCGACGTAGTCTGCCTGCCGCATCCCTCGTGGCGCAACACGGCCTGGCTCAAGCGCAACCCCTGGTTCGAGGCGGAGGCGGCGCCGTACTTGCGCCAAAGGGTTGCGCGGATTCTCAACTCGTGACGCCTCAGCGCCTTCGAACCTTCGCCATGCTGATGCTGGCCGCCCTGATCGCCAGCTGCGCCCCCACCCTGCAGAGGGCTGGGCGGCCGGGCGCGGGCTTCGTCGGTCCCCACCTCGAGCCAAACGCCTTCGTCAGCTTCGACGGGACCCGACTTGGCCTCACGCGCTGGGACGCTGCGAGTGGGGCGGAGCCCTGGGCGGTGATCATCGGCGTCCACGGGATGAACGACTACGCCAACGCCTTCCACATGGCGGGGCCCTGGTGGGCGGAGCAGGGGGTCACGACCCTCGCCTACGACCAGAGAGGGTTTGGCCGCTCACCGGACCGCGGCGTCTGGGCGCCGGACGCCCTGCTGACGGAGGACCTGCGCACCATCGTCGCCCTGGCTCGCGCGCGCTGGCCCCACGCCCTCATCGCCGTGGCCGCAGAGAGCCTGGGCGGGGCGGTGGCCATCGAGGCCTTCGGCTCGTCCCGCCCGCCCGTCGCGGACCGGCTCATTCTGCTCGCGCCCGCCGTCTGGGGGTGGAAGGAGCAGCCCTTCACCTATCGCGCGGCCCTCTGGCTCGCGGCGCGGCTGGCGCCGGGCAAGGTCTTCACCCCGCCGTCGTGGGTGACGGAGAAGATCTGGGCCAGCGACAACCATGAAGAGCTTTACGCCATGGGCCGCGACCCCCTGATGATCTGGGGCGCGCGCTCCGACACCCTGTTCGGCCTAGTCGACACCATGCAGCGGGCGCAGGACGACACGCCCCGCCTTGGCGATGTCCCGACGCTTTGGATGTACGGCGCCCACGACGAGATCATACCCAAGGCGGCGACAGACGCTGCAGTGAGGCGCCTGCCGGCGAACGTGCGGACGGCCTACTATCCCGAGGGCTGGCACCTGCTGCTGCGCGACCTGCACGCGAAGCTGGTGTGGAACGACACCCTCGCCTTCATCCGCGACCCGTCAGGGTCTCTTCCCTCCGGCGCCGGCCAGATCCCTGCCTCCCCAGAGGTGGTCCGCGGCTCCCAGGTGGCCGAGAAGCGCGCCCGCGAACCGGCTGCGCCCTAGAGCGCCGTCCGACCAAGTGGGAACTGGTTGGGCGATCAGGCGGCGCTCAAGTTTTTGAATCTAGGGCAAATTATCTCCGGCCAGACGTTCCCGTCTGGTCGGAGTTTGCTCTAGGAAGTCCAGCCCATCTCAACCTGTGCGCTCCACGGCGCGTCCGTCAGCCCGGCGATCAGGAAGTCGGCGAGGGCGGAGACCTTCGCAGGGCGCGCGCGGGCTGTCGGGGTGACGAAGTACAGGCCGCCCTCGGGCAACCGCCAGTCCGTCAGGATGGGCTCGAGTTGCCCTTCCCGTAGGTATTGGGTCGCGACAAATTCGGGCAGTTCCGTGATCGCCAGCCCTTCGAGCAGCGTCGGCAACAGCGACTCGACGCTCGTCCCCCTCAGAGGGCCGACCGGCGTGACCGCGCATTCCTCGCCGGTCGCCGAATGGGTGAAGCGCCACACGTCACGCCTGGCGCGATTGGCGTAGCTCAGACACCGATGCTCGCTCAGGTCGCGCGGGTGCTGCGGACGGCCTTGCCGGGCCAGATAGGCGGGGGAAGCGACGACAAACCGGCGAACGGGCGCGATCAGCCGCGCGACAAGCGATGAGTCTTCCATCACGGCGATGCGCAGGGCGGCGTCGAAACCTTCGCCGATGAGATCGGTCTGCGCGTCGGTCAGATGGAGATCGACGGCGATTTCGGGATACCGCCGCAAGAACTCCGGCAGCAGAGGAGCGACCCAGCGCCCCCCGAAGGAGAGAGGAGCGGCGAGTTTCACCAGGCCTCTAGGGCGGCTCGAAGCCTCGCGCGCGAGATCCTCGGCCTCCTCAGCCTCCGCGTAGATCCGCGACGCGCGTTCGGCCAGGGTGTGGCCGTAGTCGGTCAGGGCGAGCCGTCGTGACGTGCGGTTGAACAGGCGCCCCCCGAGCCGGTCTTCGAGACGTGTCACAGCGCGAGAGACGGTGGCGACCGACACCCCCATGGCGCTCGCCGCTGCTGCGAACGAGCCTTCCTCGGCCACCTTGGCGAACATCGCGAGGCCTTCAAAATCCGGCAGCTTCGGCATCTACATTTTTGCAATGATCGATTTCAATCATTGCTATTCCAAAGTCACGTCAGCTGCAACATCATCACCTTGACCGCGAGTTGGAGCGGAGAACTCTTTCAAGGAGCCATTCGATGAGCGCGTTTCGTTATCTTCCCTTCGTTGGCCGGCTGATGATCGGCCTTCCCTTCGCGATGAGCGGCCTTGGCAAGCTCACCGCCTACGGCGCCACCACGGCGTACATCACCGCCGCCGGCCTGCCGTTTCCGCCGGCCGCCTACGCCGTCGCCGTGACGGTCGAACTCGGCGGGGGTCTGCTCCTGGCGCTTGGCTACCGAACCCGGGTCGTCGCCGCAGTCCTGGCGGTCTTCGCCCTGGCGACGGCGCTCTCGTTCCATACGCACTTCGCCGACCAGAACCAGATGATCAACTTCCTCAAGAACGTGATGATGGCGGGCGGACTTCTGCAGATCGTCGCGTTCGGCGCCGGTGCGTTCAGCCTCGACAGCCGCCGAAAGGGCGCTGAACTGACGGCGGGTCCTGCCGCCGTCGCCTGAACCGCCCCACCCTGCGCGAGCGGCGGCCAAGCCCCGCTCGCGCGCACTTCCGAGAAACAACCGTCGTCATCGAGCTCTTGCGGAGCTCGACATCGACCGGAGTACGACCATGACCTACGACATTCCAACTCTTTTGCTTCGCAATCTCCACGGGGTCTTCGGGGAGAACGACCCGGTGCGCCGGCGCGCCACTGTTTACGAGATCTTCCACGAAGACGGGATTTTCCACGAGCCAAAGGGCTCGTACCGGGGGCGCGATGAGATCGACCGCATAGCCGGAGCAATCAGGGCCACTCACCCGGACTTCCGATACCAGCCCATCGCCGAGCCCGAGGTCCGGGGCGACGTTGGCCGCGTCCAGTGGGTTTCGGGGATTCCGGGCGAGCCGCCGGCCTACGCCGGGACCGATGTCATCGTCGCCCGCGACGGGCGGATCGCCGGCGTCTATCTGTTCTTCGACAAGCTCCCCTGAGGATTACGAAACTCAAATTTCATCCGTCACCCCGGACGCAGGCGCCCCGGCCTCGGGCCGGGGGACCGGAGATCCGGGACCCAGCCTCCCCGACCTCTCCGCTGCGAACTACGCTGATCGCATCAATGACGGCGGCCATCAGGAACCGCGGCGACAGGCAGCGCCCAGGCCGTGGAGGCTGGGTCCCGGATCTGCGCGCTCTTCGAGCGCTCCGTCCGGGATGACGGGAGAAAGGGGATCGGAGGGTTTCGCCACACTCCCTGAGCGGGGAGGCTCACCTATCTCAGGAAGCCCGCCTCGGCGAAGTCGAGCATACGCTTGAGCAGGGCGTCCACGTCGCTTTCGCGGGTGATCCCGTCGGAGAGGGCGTGCAGGCGGTCGAACTCGGCGAAGCGGTTGTTGTGGATCATGCCCAGGGTGAAGTGCAGCCGCCAGTAGACCTCTTCAGGCGGCAGATGGGGCAGGGCGGTCATCAACGCCTCGGCGAACGGGCGAAGATGCGAGACATCCGTGCGGATCACCTCGCGCACAGCCTCGCTGCCTTCGCTCCGGGCGCGGATGATGAACTGCATGGAGATGCGCCGCACATTGGCCGGATTGGACCAGCGCAGCGGCGGCTCCATCAGCGCGGCGAGGATTTCCCGAACCGGCGGCTTGCCGTCATGGCGCGCTGTCGCCTCGTGCAGCATGCGCGCGCGGTCGCGGCTGAGCTCGGCAGTGCGGCGGCGGAAGATCTCGAAGACCAGGGCGTCCTTCGACCCGAAGTGATAGTTCACGCTGGCGAGGTTGACCCCCGCCTCGGCGGTAATGTCCCGCACCGACACGCAGCGCAGGCCGCGCACGGCGAACAGGCGTTCGGCCGCGGCCAGCACGGCGGCCTTGGTCGCGGCGTCGCGCTCGGTCTCCGGAGGGAGTTCGGGCGTGGGGTCCTGTAAGGGTCTCGTCGACATCGGCGGTAGGAAGGACGCCCCCGGCGGGCGCCCTAGCGGACGAGCTCGCGCATGGCCTGCTCGAGGCCCTGGATGGTGAGCGGGAACATCCGCTCGCCGATGATCTGGCGCATCACCCCGATCGAGGGCGTGTGGTTCCAGTGGCGCGCGGGCGTGGGATTGAGCCAGGCGACGCTGGTCCAGGTCTTGGTCACCCGGTCCATCCACACGGCGCCGGGCTCTTCGTTCCAGTGCTCGACCGAGCCGCCGGGATAGGTGATCTCGTAGGGGCTCATCGTGGCGTCGCCGACGAAGACGATCTTGTAGTCCTTGCCGTACTTGTTGAGGATCTCCCAGGTGTCATGCTTCTCGCTGTGACGCCGGCGGTTGTCCTTCCACACGCTCTCGTACAGGCAGTTGTGGAAGTAGAAGAACTCCATGTTCTTGAATTCGGTGCGCGCGGCGCTGAACAGCTCCTCACAGACCTTGATGTGGCTGTCCATCGAGCCGCCGATGTCGAAGAACAGCAGGACCTTGATGGTGTTGCGTCGCTCCGGTTGCATCACCAGGTCGAGATAGCCCTTGTTCGCCGTCTCCTTGATCGTGCCCTTCATGTCCAGTTCGTCGGGCGCGCCCTGGCGCGCGAACTTGCGCAGGCGGCGCAGGGCCACCTTGATGTTGCGCGTGCCGAGCTCGACCTGGTCGTCGAGGTTCTTGTACTCGCGCTTGTCCCAGACCTTGATCGCCCGCCCGTGGCGGCCCTTGTCCTGGCCGATGCGGATGCCCTCGGGGTGGTAGCCGTCGGCGCCGATGGGGAAGTTGCGGCCGCGGCCGCGCTCGTTTTCGTCGTCCTCGTCGTCCCCCGCGCCCTTGCCCTGCTTGATCTGCTCCTGGAGCATCTCCATCAGCTTGTCGAAGCCGCCCATGGCTTCGATCTGCGCCTTCTCCTCCTCGGTGAGGAAGCTTTCGGTCAGGCGCTTGAGCCACTCGGCGGGGATGTCGATCGCCTTCTCCAGGCTGATCAGCTCGAGGCCCTTGAAGACATGGCCGAAGACGACGTCGAAGCGGTCGAGATGCCGCTCGTCCTTCACCAGCGCGGCGCGCGAGAGGTAGTAGAAGTCCTCGACGCGCCGATCGATGATGTTCTTGTCCATGCCCTCCATGAGCATGAGATATTCCTTGAGCGTCACCGGCACCTTGGCCGCCTTAAGCTCGGTGAAGAAGCGCATGAACATGGGCGGGCCCTCTGCCTCGGGCGCCTGAGCGGCCTGCGGTTACGGCGCAGGCGTCCGGGCATTCGAACGAACGTTTGGAACGAGAGATTGGGGGCGGGCGCGTTCCCTGTCCAGCCCCGGGGCGCCATCGGACAACCGTTCTGATCGCGGAGCGCGGACGTCCTCGTCCGCCCGAGACAACGTCGAGCAAGAGGAAGAGCGGACGAGGACGTCCGCGCTCCGGGATTTCAGGCGCGACGCAGGATGAAGTCCTCGTCGCGGATCGCCCCAACCCGAAAGCCGTATTCGCCGACCCTCTCGAAGCCGGCGCGGGCGTAGAGGCGCTGAGCGCCGTGGTTCTCCGACCACACGCCGATCCATATCGGTCGGCGGCCCCGCGCCTCGAGCCAGGCCAGACCCGTCTCCATCAGCCGCCTGCCAAGGCCGCCTCCCTGGCTGTTCTTGCGCAGGTAGATCCGCTTGAGCTCGCCGCACCGGTCGGTGACCTCGGGGTGGGGAAGGCTGCACGGGCCGACCAGCACGTAGCCGATCGCCTCGCCACCGCTCTCGGCCAGCCAGGTCGCATAACGGGTATCGCGCAGCAGCGCTTCGACGGCTTCCGGCCGGTGATTCTCTTCGAGGAAGGCGGCGAGGTCGGCGTCCGGATAGAGATGGCCAAAGGTCTCCGTGAACGTGCGCGCGCCCAGCTCCGACAGCGTCGCGACGTCGCATGCGTCCGCGCGTCTGATGGCCCCGGGGATCATGATTGTGGACACGACGACAGCGGGAGTGGGCCGGACCGGCAAATCCGCTTATGGACAGGGATCATGGCGGTCGCCCTCTACACCCATCCCGACATGCTGGGCCATATACCCCCGGGCCGGCATCCCGAGCGGCCAGCGCGCCTGGCCGCTGTGACCGAGGCGCTCGCCGCAGCGTCGGGCATCGACCTGGAGCCGCTCGAGGCGCCGCTCGCCGAGCGTGAGGATTTGCTCCGGGTTCACGACGAATCGTATGTGGCGGCGATCGAAGGGGCAGCGCCCTCGAGCGGCGTCGCTCAGCTCGATCCCGACACTTTCATGTCCGGCGGCAGCCTGATCGCGGCGCTGCGGGCGGCCGGCGCGGCGGTGGCCGCGGCGCGCGCGGTCGCGTCCGGCGACATCAAGCGGGCCTTCTGCGCAGTGCGGCCGCCGGGTCACCATTCGGGCCCTGGCTTCGCCATGGGTTTCTGCGTCTTCTCGAACATCGCCCTGGCCGCCCGTACGGCCCGCGCCGCGGGCATGGCGCGAGTGGCGATCGCCGACTTCGACGTCCACCACGGCAACGGCACCCAGGCCGTGTTCGAGGCCGACCCGTCGGTCCTCTTCGCTTCGGTGCACCAGAGCCCGCTCTATCCCGGCACGGGCGATCCCTCGGAGACCGGCGCAGGGAACATCGTCAACGCCATCGTCGCGCCCGACGCCCCCCGCGAGGCCTGGCGGCGCGCCTTCGAGGGACTGGTCGACAGGATCGACGCCTTCGAGCCGGACCTGCTGCTGATCTCCGCCGGGTTCGACGCGCACGCCCGCGATCCCCTCGCCAATCAGAGGCTCGAGGCGGAGGACTTCGCCTGGGCGACGCGCGCGCTGGTCAGCGTTGCAGAGCGGCGTTGCGGCGGTCGGATCGTCTCCTCCCTGGAGGGAGGCTACGATCTCGAAGGGCTGGCCGCCTCGGCGAGCGCGCACGTGAAGGCTCTGGAGGGCCGATGACCGCACCCGGGGGCGTGGTTACCCTGGTCCGCCACGGCGAGCCGGCGCTGTCGCGCAAGACGCGGCTGAGCTCCGCGGGCTATCGCGAGTGGTGGGCGACCTACGAGGTCGGCGGGCTCAAACCTGGGCAGACCCCACCGCCGGATCTCATGCGGATGGCGGCCTCGGCCGACGTCGTTTTCTCTTCCACGCGTCCGAGGGCGATGGAGAGCGCCAGGGCGATCACCCCTGGGGGCGAGTTCAAGTCCGACACCATCTTCGTCGAGGCGCCGCTGCCCCCGCCGCCGCTCCCGGACTGGATCCGACTCCCGCCGCGATGGTGGGGTGTGATCTCCCGGGTGTGCTGGTGGCTGTTAAACCACCATGCGGGCCAGGAATCGCGCCGCGAGGCCGAGGCCCGGGCGCGAGCCGCAGCCGATCTCCTTGCCGAGAGCGCCGCCCGCGGGGAGGCCGTGCTCGTCATCGCCCACGGATATTTCAATCTGATGATCGGGTCGGTCCTCGAGCGTCGCGGTTGGCGACGCACGCTCGACCAGGGATTCCGCTACTGGTGCGCCCGTCGATTCGAGCCTCCCGTCGTAGCCGAGCGATCGGGCGGGTTGGCGGGTCCTGCTCTCGCGGCGTCAAACGAAGCGGAAGACCAGCGCACCCCCTTGAAAACACCTCAGTTTTAGTGCGTTCGCGAACCTTCTGGTCCCGGTCCGGACGATTTGGGCTTCGATTTCGCGAAGCTCGCCTCTAGTTTGCGCCCACCGCGGCGACCAAAAGTGAAGAAAGTGATGATCGACGACGAAGAAGCCCAGATCGCCGCCCTTTCCTTCGAGCAGGCCCTGCTCGAGCTGGAGCGTATCGTCGCGGAACTGGAGTCGGGAGACGCGGATCTGGAGCGGGCCGTCGACGTGTATCAGCGGGGCGCGCGCCTCAGGGCGCATTGCGAAGCGAAGCTGAAGGCAGCGCAACTCAAGGTTGAGAAGATCATCCAGGGGCCCTCTGGAGCCGTTGGCGTCGAGCCGGCCGAGTTCGCCTGACGTGGGGCCCGAAGATTTCTCCCGCCGCGTGGCGGAGGCGGCTGACCTCGTCACGGTGGCTCTCGATGAGCTGTTGCCGCGAGCGGACGGACCTGAATCCCGCCTGACCGAGGCGATGCGCTATGCTGCGCTCGGTCCGGGCAAGCGGCTGCGTCCTTTCTTCGCCCTCGAGACCGGGCGGATGTTCGAGCTGCCGGAGCGTTCGGTGCTGCGCGCCGCTTGCGCGCTCGAGTGCGTGCACGCCTACAGCCTCGTCCATGACGACCTGCCCTGCATGGACGACGACGATTTGCGGCGCGGTCGCCCTACGGTCCACAAGGCCTATGACGAGGCGACCGCAGTCCTGACCGGCGATGCGCTGCTGACCGTCGCGTTCGAGATTATGGCCCATCCGGACACCCATGAAGACGGCTCGGTCCGCGCCGAACTCGTGCGTCGCCTTGCGGTCGCCTCAGGCGCCCAGGGGATGTGCGGTGGTCAGATGATCGATCTACTTGGCGTTCGCGGCGATCTGGGCGCCGTGGCGCGGATGCAACGCATGAAGACCGGCGCATTGATTGCTTGTGCTTTCGAGTTGCCGCTGACCATGGCGGGGGCCAAGGATGCCGAACGTCAGGCTCTGATGGCGTTCGGTCGGGACATCGGCCTTGCCTATCAGATCGTTGACGACGTGCTGGATGCCGAGGGCGATACGGCCTCGTTAGGCAAGGCCGCAGGCGGGAAGGACGCCGTCCGAGGCAAGGCCAACTACGTGACGCTTCTCGGCGTCGACGCGGCCAAGGAGCGGATCGCCCACCTGGTGACCCAGACCAAGGCCCATCTTGATCCGTTCGGGGAACGGGGGCGATTCCTTCGGGCGGCTGTTGACTTCGTACTTGACCGTAGGTCGTGATCGACCTGGGTTCTGGAACAATTTGCCGGCGCCGCGCCTGAAAACGGATGATAAGGCGCGCGACCGCAACGCCTCACAGGTTGGATAATGGTTTCATCGACTCCCCTCCTCGACACGGTCTCGGATCCTGCGGACATCCGCGATCTGTCGGTCGCCGACCTGAAAAGGCTGGCTGACGAGCTTCGCCACGAGACGGTGCAGGCCGTCTCCACGACTGGCGGGCACCTCGGGGCAGGCCTTGGCGTGGTGGAGCTCACTGTGGCCCTCCATCACGTGTTCGATACGCCGCGCGACATCCTCATCTGGGACGTCGGACACCAGGCCTACCCTCACAAGATCCTCACCGGCCGCCGCCCGCGCATCCGCACTTTGCGCCAGGGCGGGGGGCTGTCCGGCTTCACCAAGCGCTCCGAAAGCCCCTACGACCCCTTCGGCGCGGCCCACGCAGCGACGTCGATTTCTGCTGCTCTTGGTTTCTGCGTTGCACGGGATCGCCGGGGTGATGACAACGCGGTGATCGCGGTGATCGGCGACGGCTCGATGAGCGCGGGCATGGCCTACGAGGCGATGAACAACGCTGCTGAGTCCACGCGGCGCCTCATCGTCATCCTCAACGACAACGACATGTCGATCGCCCCGCCCGTCGGCGGCATGAGCGCATATCTGGCCGGCCTCGTCTCGGGCGGCGCCTACCAGACGGTCCGCAAGCTGGGCAAGGGCGTCGCGCGCCGCCTGCCTCGCCCGCTCAAGGACATGGCCCGCAAGGCCGAGGAGTTCGCCCGCGGCATGGCGACCGGCGGCACCTTCTTCGAAGAGCTCGGTTTCTACTACGTGGGCCCGATCGACGGCCACAACATGGAGCACCTCGTGCCGGTGCTCGAAAACGTCAAGAAGATCAACGACGGCCCGGTCCTCATCCACGTGGTGACCCAGAAGGGCAAGGGCTATCCCCCGGCCGAGGCCTCTGCCGACAAGCTCCACGCGGTGGTCAAGTTCGACGTAGTCACAGGCCAACAGCTGAAGCCGGCGACCTCCAACGCGCCGCAGTACACCAAGGTGTTCGCCAACGAACTGATCAAGCACGCCGAGCGCGACGACAAGATCATCGGCGTCACCGCCGCCATGCCCTCGGGCACCGGGCTCGACGTCTTCGCAAAGCGGTTCCCGGACCGCACCTTTGACGTGGGCATCGCCGAGCAGCACGCGGTGACCTTCGCCGCCGGCCTTGCGGCGGACGGCATGAAGCCGTTCGCAGCGATCTATTCGACCTTCCTCCAGCGTGGCTACGACCAGGTCGTCCACGACGTCGCGATCCAGAGCCTGCCGGTGCGGTTCGCGATCGACCGCGCCGGACTGGTGGGCGCCGACGGCGCCACCCACGCGGGGAGCTTCGACGTCGGCTATCTCGGTCAGCTCCCGGGCTTCGTGATCATGGCCGCCGCCGACGAGGCGGAGTTGGCGCATATGATCTCCACCTCCGTGGCGATCGACGACCGGCCCAGCGCCTTCCGCTTCCCGCGCGGCGCGGGGGTGGGGGTAAGCATTCCGGACCTCGCCGAACCTCTCGAGGTCGGCAAGGGCCGTATCGTCCGCGAAGGAACCGCGGTGGCGATCCTTTCCTTCGGCACGCGCCTGGCCGACAGCCTCAAGGCGGCCGACATGCTGGCGGCGCGAGGCCTGTCCGCCACGGTCGCCGACGCCCGGTTCGCCAAGCCGCTGGACGTCGATCTCATCCTCCGCCTGGCGCGCGAGCACGAGGCGCTCGTGACGGTGGAGGAGGGGGCGATCGGCGGTTTCGGCGCCTTTGTTCTCCACGCCCTGGCCGAGCACGGCGCCCTGGACCGTGGGCTGAAGGTGCGCACCCTCGTCCTGCCCGACATCTTCCAGGACCAGGACGAGCCCGCAGCAATGTATGCCTCGGCGGGGCTGGACGCGGAGGGCATCGTCCGCGGCGCTCTCGACGCCCTCGGGCCCGACCGGGTGTCCAGCGCCCTTCGCGCCTGAGCGCCCGGCCCGATCCTCCCCCATGAAGCAAAGCGGAATGGGGGAGGGGGACCGCCGAAGGCGGTGGAGGGGGCGGGGCTCTTGATCGCTCTCCGCCGCGAGCGGCCGGACACCATGACGAACGCCCGAGCCGCCACCGCCCCCTCCACCACTTCGTGGTCCCCCTCCCCCGCTTCGCGGAGGAGGATCCGATGATCGCCTTCGACCGTGTGGAGAAGCGCTTCGGCGGCCGCACGGTGGTTGGCCCCCTCAGCTTCGAAGTCGCCGAGGGGCAGTTCGTCGCCCTGCTCGGCGGCTCGGGCAGCGGCAAGACGACCACCCTCAAGATGATCAACGGCCTGGTGACGCCGGACGCCGGCGCCGTTCGGGTGGAAGGCTCCGTGGTGGGCGCTGGGCCGCTCGCGCCCCTTAGACGGCGCATCGGCTACGTCTTCCAGGAAGTCGGACTGCTGCCCCACATGACCGTGGCGGAGAACATCGCCCTGGGGCCACGCCTGGCGGGCTGGGATCGGCCGCGGACCGCGGCTCGTACCGCCGAACTGCTCGAACTCACCGCCTTGCCCGCCGACGTCGGTCCGCGCCTCCCGGCCGAGCTCTCGGGGGGACAGCGCCAGAGGGTGGGCGTCGCTCGCGCCCTGGCGGCGGGACCGCGCCTGATGCTGATGGACGAGCCGTTCGGGGCGCTCGACCCGATCACCCGGGACGCCCTTGGCCGCGACTACCGCGCCCTGCACGATCGCCTGGGCCTCACCACGGTGATGGTGACCCATGACGTGACCGAAGCCCTGCTTCTCGCCGACCGGATTGTCGTCCTGGGGGAAGGGCGGATCCTCGCCGATGGGACGCCGCGCGCCGTGATGGCGATGAAGGACGACGACCGCGTCTCGGCCATGATGGCGACGCCGGTGGAACAGGCGCGACGGCTCGAGGCCTTGGCCAGCGGGTCGACCGATGGATGATCGTTGGGCGGCGGCCTGGCGCCTGCTCCCGGACTATCTCTCGCAGCATGTGCTGCTGAGCGTCTGCGCCCTGGCCCTGGGCTTCGCCGTCAGTCTCCCGCTCGCCGTCGCCGCGAGCCGCAGCCAGGCGGTGCGCTGGCCCAGCCTGTTCGCCGCCAGCCTGATCCAGACAATCCCGAGCCTGGCCCTCCTGGCGCTCTTCTACCCCGTCCTGCTGGCGATCTCTTCGGTCACCGTCCGGTTCTTCGGGGTGGGCTTTCCCGCCCTCGGCTTCCTGCCGTCGGTGCTGGCGCTCACCCTCTATTCGATGCTGCCGATCCTGCGGAACGGCGTCGCCGGCATCCGCGGCGTCGACCCGGCCGCCGTGGAAGCTGCGCAGGGCATGGGGATGACCGGACTCCAGCGGCTCTTCTGGGTCGAGCTTCCACTTGCGGCGCCCGTCATCATGGCGGGCGCGCGCACCGCGGCGGTCTGGACGATCGGGGCGGCCACCTTGGCTACGCCCGTCGGACAGACCTCGCTGGGCAATTACATCTTCCTCGGCCTGCAGACTGAGAACTGGGTCTTCGTGCTGTTCGGCTGTTTCGCTTCGGCTGGGCTGGCCCTGGCCACCGACCAGCTGCTTGGGCTCATCGAGTCCGGCCTATCTGCGCGCTCGCCCCTGCGGGTGTGGGCCGGTGCGCTGGGCCTCGTCGTCGGCGCCGCGGCGGCCCTCTCGCCCCTGGCGGAACTCCACGCAACGGCGGCCTATCGGGTGGGGGCGAAGGACTTTTCAGAGCAGTACATCCTTGCCGACGAGATGGCCCAGAGGCTTCAGGCGAGCGGCTCGCGCGTGAGCCTCAAGGAAGATCTCGGCTCGGCCACGGCGTACCGCGCCCTGGCCGCCTCGGAAATCGACGCCTACGTGGACTATACCGGCACCCTGTGGGCGAACGTGCTCGGCCGTCACGACGAACCCGGCCGCGAAGCCATGCTGCGGGAGCTCACGACCATCCTCGCCCGCCGCGACCATGTAAGGTTGCTGGGGGCGCTGGGTTTCGAGAACGCCTATGTCCTGGCCATGAAGCCCGAACGGGCGCGGGAACTGGGGATTTCGAGCATCGCCGATCTCGAGGCTCGCGCGCCGCAGCTCAAGCTGGGATCGGACCTCGAATTCCTTTCGCGTCCGGAGTGGGCGGATCTGCGCCGCGCCTATGACCTGCGGTTCAAGTCTTCCACGGCCTATCAGCCCACCTTCATGTACCACGCCCTCGAGGATGGCCAGGTGGACGTCATATCCGCCTTTTCCAGCGATGGGCGGATCGCGGCCGATCATCTCGTTGTGCTCAGTGACCCCAGGCGCGCCCTGCCGCCTTACGACGCGGTGATCCTGGTCTCGCCCCGCCGCGCCAACGACAGCCGGCTGATCGTCGCCCTCTCGCCTCTCGTGGGAGCGATTTCCGTTCAGCTGATGCGGGAGGCGAACTACAGCGTGGATCGCCCGCAGGACAAACTCACCCCGTCAGCTGCGGCCCGCTGGCTGGATACGCGAATCAGGCGGTAATCCTAGGTTTCACCGTCCGGAGAATGACCAAACTGCGCTTGCGACTGCCTCTTCGAGCCGGCCCCGAAGCCGAGGCGGCCTTGCCGCAGGCTCTTCTGGACTCCATGGCCGAGCCCGCGGCGGTGTGTGATCCCGCCGGACGGGCGGTCCTGGCGAACCGTTCCTGGCGCGACCTCGCGGGGAACGCCCGGCTGGGCGGCGAGGAGATTTACGCCGCGTTCCGAGCGGCGCGCAGGGACGGCCATGCGGAAGCAAGGCTTCGCCTTGCCGCTCCGGGGCGGACGGCGCAGGTCAGCCTGGCGGCGCCGGACCTCTTCCTCGTGAGGCTCCAGGGCCGCGAGAAGGAGAGCCGCGATCTGAGCGGCGGGACTTCGCGCGCCGCGGCCATCCTCGCCGCGGCGCCGTTCGCGGTCGCCCTGGTCGACGGTGAGCGCCCGTTCGAGGGCCGCGTGCTCGAGTCCAACGCCGCCTTCGACCGCCTCGTCGGACGCCGTGCGACCGGCTCGCGCCTCGATGAGCTCCTCACGCCGGTAGGTTCGGCTGGGGACCTCTTCGCCGGTCCGATCGACGTGACAGTCTGCGCCCGTCCCGATGATTCGGCCCAGCTGCGCCTCACGCCCGCCGAAGGCGCGGTGATCGTCCATCTGGCGGACGTCACCGAGCAGAAGGCGATGCAGCAGCAGCTCGCCCAGCGGAACAAGATGGAGGCGGTGGGCCAACTCGCCGGGGGCGTCGCTCACGATTTCAACAATCTGCTCTCCGCCATTCGCCTGCGGGTCGAGGACCTGCTCCAGCGCCACCCGCTGGGCGATCCCGCCTATGAGAGCCTCAGCGAGATCCGCGCCACGGTCGCGCGCGCGGCCGATGTGGTCCGCCAGCTCCTCACCTTCTCCCGCAAGGCCACCGTCAAGCGCGAGGTGCTCGACCTGGCCGAGACGCTTGGCGACTTCGAGGTCCTGCTTCGGCGCCTGCTGCGGGAGAACGTCGCCCTCGCCACTGCCTATGACGAGCGCCTGCCGCCTGTCCGCATGGACCGGGGCCAGCTCGAGACCGCCGTGATGAACCTCGTGGTCAACGCTCGCGACGCGATCGGCTCGGCGAGCGGGGGACAGATCGCTTTGCGGGCCTGCCGCCTGGGGGCGAGCGAAGCGGGCGCCCTGGGGTTTGTTGGCGAAGCGCCCGCCGAGCTGGCGATGATCGAGGTGTCCGACAACGGTCCGGGCATAGCGCCGGAGATCCGCAATGCGATCTTCGAGCCGTTCTTCACCACCAAGCCGGCGGGCGAGGGCACGGGCCTGGGCCTTGCCACCGTCTATGGCATCGTCCGGCAGGCCGAGGGATGGATCGTGGCCGACTCCGCGCCTGGAGACGGCGCCAGGTTCCGCATCTTCCTGCCGCCCTATGTCCCGCCCCTTCGCGTGGAAACGCCGCCGTCGGACGAGCCCCGCCCGGCGAACCGCGACCTGTCCGGTCAGGGCCGCCTCCTGCTGGTGGAAGACGAGGTTCTCGTCCGCGGAATCACGGCCCGGCTCCTGCGCGCCCGGGGCTATGAGGTCCTGGAGGCGGCCGATGGCGAGGCCGCTCTGGAGCTGGTCAAGGCCAACGCCGGCGCCATCGATCTGATGATCTCCGACGTCATCATGCCGGGCATGGACGGTCCGGCCCTGCTGGCCGCGGCTCGCCCCTTCCTGAGCGGGGCCCCGGTGATGTTCGTCTCCGGCTACGCGGAGGCGGAGGTGTCGGACCTCCTGGAGGGACAGAGCGAGGTGAGCTTCCTGGCCAAGCCGCTGGACATCAAGACCCTGGCCGAGGAGGTCAAGAGAAGGCTGGAGGAGCGTCGCGATGCGTGAACGTGCGACCGCCCGCGTCCTGCTGCTCGATCCCCGGGACCGCATCCTCCTCATGAAGGGACGGCTTCCCAGCGCTCCCAGCGCGCCGGGGGCCTGGTTCACCGTCGGCGGAGGCATCGAACCGGGCGAGGACGAAGCCCAGGCCGCGCGGCGGGAGATCCGCGAGGAGACCGGCTGGGAGGCGCTGGAAATCGGTCCAGTGCTCTGGCGCAACGAACAGACCTTCAGCGACCGCAAGGGGCGGCCAGTCCTGATCCGCGAGGCGTTCATGGTCGCCCGCTGCGCCGGCGGCGAGCCGTCGAGGGAAGGCTGGGTCGCCCTGGAGCGGGAGTTCGTCGACGACATTCGCTGGTGGACCCTCGATGAGCTTCACGCCTGCAAGGAGCCCGTCTATCCGGCCGACCTGGCGCGGCGTCTCGCCGACATCCTAGGTCTCATCGCCGCCGCCGACCGCCGCCAGGGCTGAACCAGACGCGACACTTTTGGGCCTTGAGCCAGATCGATTCCCGCGATTCCGTCTGCACGGGGGACATGTTCTGGGAATCTTTCATGTCCCGCGCGTATCTGCTCGCCGCCCTTCTGGTGGCGCTTGCCCCCACGATCGTCCGGGCCGATCCGGACCCGTCCTGCCTGAGGGACAAGCGGGCTGACGAGGTTCTCGGAGGCCTGATCGGCGCGGGCGTGGGCGCGCTTGCGGGCGCGGTGGCGAGCCACGGCGGCGCGGCCGCTACCGTGGGCGGAGGCGTGGGCGGCGCGGCGGCTGGCGCCTTTGTGGGGGGCGCCACAGTGCACTGCGGCCAGAACCGCTACGGCTACTATGACGACCGGGGGCAATGGATGTCCTATCGGACGACCGACGACGGCTCTGTCGGGCCTGATGGCAAATGGGTCGCCGGGCCACCGCCCGAGCCGGATCCCGGCGATACGCGGGCTCGGGAGCTGCGCATGCAGGCGGCGCTGGAGCGCCGGCTCGACGAGGGCAGGGTTTCTCGAAACGAAGGCCGCCAGGCCCTGCGCAGCCTGAACGAGATCTCGGCGATCGACGCCGACTACCGCAGCGACGACGGACGCCTCACGCCCGCGCAGCGCCAGGACATCGAAGCGCGCCTCGACGGACTCGCCCAGGCGACAGGGATCGCCCAGGACCGCTGAGGGGAAGAAGAGCGCTCGAGCGGGTGGGCGCGGTCACGCTCCGGCGAGCTGGGCGAACTTCCACGCGGCTGCGCCGAGCATGGGAACTCGCTCGGCCATCGCCGCCGCCTGCGGGCTGTTGGCCGTGCCGTCGCGGGCGCGGCCGACGATCCCTTGGACGATCCCGGCCAGGCGGAAGATGTTGTAGGCGAAGTACCAGTTGAGGTCCGGCAGTCCGCTGCGTCCGGTGAGCCGGCAGTATTCGGCGACATATTCGTCCATCGTCGGAATGCCGTGCGCCTTGAGGTCGGGGATATGTGAGATCGAGCCGTTCACCCACTGCATCAGCAGATTGGTGAAGTCCGCCAGCGGGTTGCCCAGCGTCGACAACTCCCAGTCCAGGACGGCGATCACGCGCGCCTCGGTGGGGTGGATCACCTCGTTGTCCAGGCGATAGTCGGCGTGGACGATGGTGGTCTGGTCGTCCTCGGGCACGGTCCGCGGCAGCCACTCGATCAGCCGCTCGACGGTCTCGATGTGCTGGGTCTCGGAAGCCTTGTACTGCTTGGTCCAGCGGTCGATCTGCCGGGACATGTAGTTGCCGGGGCGTCCGAAGCTCTCCAGGCCGACGGCCTTGTAGTCGGTGTTGTGCAGGTCGGCCATCGTCTTGAGGGCGGCCATATGGATGGCGTGGCGCTCCGTCGGGGCGTAGGTCGGAAGGGTCTGATCCCAGAGGATGCGGCCCTCGACCATGTCCATGACGTAGAAGATGGTGCCGATGACGGCCTCGTCCGTGCACAGGCCATAGGGCCTCGCGACGGGAAAGCCCGTGGGATAGAGGGCTGAGATCACCCGGAACTCGCGATCCACGGCATGCGCCGAGGGCAGGAGTTTGCCCGGCGGCTTGCGGCGCATGACGTATTTCCGGTCCGGCGTGACCAGCTGATAGGTCGGGTTCGACTGGCCGCCCTTGAACTGGCGGACCTCCATCGGCCCTTGGAAATCGGGAATGTTGGCCTTCATCCACTCGGCCAGGGCCCCCTCGTCGAACCGGTGGCTCTCGACGACGGGCTTGGTGCCGGTGTTGAGCTGCTCGCGGGCCTGCTCTTCCGTGGCGTTGTCTGCAGCCATGGCGGTCCCTCCGAACCAAACGCTTGTTCGAGGAACCTCCTAGCCGGCCTTCGGCGAGACGGAAAGCGCCCGCCAGCCGATGTCGGTGCGGTGGAACCCCTCGGGCCAGTCGATGCGGGCAATGGCGGCGTTGGCCCGGTCCCGGGCCTCCGCCAGTGTCGGCGCCCGCGCGCAGACATTGAGCACCCGCCCGCCCGCGGCAACGAGCTCGCCGTCCCGCAGGGCGGTCCCCGCGTGGAACACGGCTACGCCCTCGCCAAGGTCCCCGGCGGGCAGGCCGATCCGCGTGCCGCCTAGGGGCGAGCCGGGATAGCCGCGGGCGGCGAGGACCACGCAGATCGCCGCGTCGGCGCTCCACTGCGGCGGCGCCAGCCGGTCGAGCCCGCCGCTCGCACAGGCCATCAGGTAGGGAACGATGTCGCTCTCGAGCCGCATCATCAGAACCTGGCTTTCGGGGTCGCCGAAGCGAGCGTTGAATTCTACCAGGCGCACGCCCGTCGCGGTGAGCATCAGGCCCGCATACAGCGCCCCCCGATAAGGCGCGCCCTCTGCGGCGAGGCCGGCGATCGTGGGTTCGGCGATGGCCGACATCGCCTCCGCCTCGAGCGTCCGCGTGAAGGCGGGAGCCGGCGCATAGGCGCCCATGCCGCCTGTGTTGGGCCCGACGTCCCCGTCGAAAGCGCGCTTGTGGTCCTGGGCCGAGCCGAACGGCATCGTGGCGCGCCCGTCGCTGAGGACGAACAGGGAGACCTCTTCGCCGGCCATGAACTCCTCGATCACCACCTTAGCGCCCGGTTGGAGCAGCATGGCGCCGGCGGCGTCAGCAGCCTCCGGGAGGGTCGGGGTGATGACCACCCCTTTGCCTGCGGCCAGGCCGTCGGCCTTCACCACGTAAGGCGGCGCGCGACGGGCGAGCGCCATTCTTGCCGCCTCGAGGCTCTCGGCGACGTCGAAATCGGCCGTGGGCAGGCCTTGGCGGCGCGCGAAGCCCTTCATGAAGGCCTTGGACGTCTCGATCCGCGCCGCGGCGGCCGAGGCGCCGAAGCACGGAATGCCCGCCGCGGCCAGCGCGTCGGCAAGGCCCGCCTCCAGCGCCGCCTCGGGTCCGACCACCACGAGATCGGCGGAGATTCGTCGGGCGAGATCCACCTGCCCGGGGACATCCGTCGCCGCCACAGGTTGCAGTTCCGCCAGCTCGCCCATGCCCGGATTTCCCGGAGCGCAGACGAGCCGGGTGACGAGGGGCGAGCGGGCGATCTTCCAGGCGAGGGCGTGTTCGCGGCCGCCCTGGCCGACGATGAGGATGTTCATGCGAGTCCAGGCTTTGGGTCCGCGCGCCTCGGCCCGTCAACCCCGTCTGGGGCGGCGGGCGCGCAGGCGGGAACCCTCTGCTCGGAGACTGCTCTAGGGATCGGAGACCTGCAGGGCCGGCGCCATGGGGAAATAGGCCGTGAACATCGAGCCTTCGTCGGGACCGCTCTCAACCAGAAGTCCGCCCCGATGCCGGTTCACGATGTGCTTCACGATCGCAAGTCCCAGCCCCGTGCCGGGGTTGGCGCGCGCCTTCTGGCCTTCGACCCGGTAGAAACGCTCGGTCAGGCGCGGAAGGCTGCTGCGTGCAATGCCTGCGCCGAAATCTCGCACGCGGATCGCGGCATAGGTGCGGCCCAGCGCGTGGTCCGGCGTGAGCAGGGAGAAGTAGGCTGCCAGGCCCGCCGCCGGGGTCACTGCGGCGGGCAGGCCAAGGCCGGCTGTCACCTCCACCGTTACCTTCCCCCCGAGCGGCGTGTACTTCACGGCGTTTTCCGCGAGGTTCTGGACGACCTGCATGATCTGGTCACGGTCTGCGACCGCGAGGGCGACCCCCGGCGGCGGCAGGCTCGCCTCGAACGTCACGCAGCGCTCGGCGGCGACGGGGGCCAGGGCGTCGAGTACGTCGGGCGTGACCAGGGCCAGGTCGATGATTCCGGCGGGCGGAATGTGCTCGCCCAGCTCGATGCGCGAAAGGCTCATCAGGTCGTCGATCAGCCTGCGCATCCGCTCGGCCTGGCCAGGCATGATGGTGAGGAACCGTTCGCGTGCGGCTGGGTCCTCGCGCGCATGTCCCCGCAGGGTGTCGATGAAACCGCTCAGAGACGCGAGCGGCGTGCGCAGCTCGTGGCTCGCGTTGGCGAGGAAGTCGGCGCGGGTCCGCTCGATTCGCCGAATCTCGGTCTCGTCGCGCAGCCAGAGCACCGCCAGCAGTCCGTTCGCCCCCGCCTGGGTGAGAGGCAGGGTGCGCGCCTGCCAGACGCGGTCCTGGACCCCGCGCAGCTCATAGACGGCGTGACCCGGACGCCGTTCGTAGAGGGCTTCCTCCACCGCATCGAGAACCTCGGGGGCGCGGATCGCGGTGGTGAGGGGACCGCTCGGCCGCTGGATACGCAGCAGGTCGCGCGCTGCCGCGTTGGCGAACAGGAACCGACGGCTGGCGGGCTCGTCCCGCTCGCCCCCCTCGATCAGCAGCAGAGGGTCCGGTAGCTGGTCGATCACGGCGGCGAAAGGCCCCGAAGCCCGTGGCGAATCGATTGGCGGAGGCGCCGGCTGGGTGCGCACGGCGCGCGCGAGGATGGACACGCCCACGCCGACAGCGCCGACGCAGAGGGCGGCGGCCATTGCGGCGGCGGGCGAGGCGGCCCCCGCCACGGCCAGGACAAGCGGCGCGGCGACGCCCGCGACCGTGGTGACGGCGAGCCGGCGCCAGGATCTTTCGCCGCCGCCTCGCGTCTCGGCCGTTTCGCTCATTCCACAGTCGCCGTCAGACTCTTGATTCTCTAAGGTACTCCATCTGACCCTGCGCGTGTGTCGCAGGCGTGACAGATCGCCTGTCTGAGCGGGACACCTTGTAATTGGCCGCAATGCGGTCGTATTGCGCAGGCCCCATTGGGTGGGGCGACGCGATCGGGGCGTGTGAGAGTTTTTTAGCGAATCATGACTCGAAAGCTCCTCACCGCGGCGGCCAGCCTCGCCCCCCTGATCCTTGCCGCCGGCGTCGCGCAAGCGCAGGTCTCGATCAACAGCGCAGTCACCACCCCGGTGGTGACTGCGACCTCAA